>OLQK01000042.1_pt1 | contig 152015 bp, 133 predicted proteins | sample 1672501 | NCBI WGS metagenome assembly OLQK01 (sample SAMEA3136693, study PRJEB25190) | human gut metagenome | biome: human gut; feature: human-associated habitat; material: faeces | place: Austria | collected 2013
CAGTTCAGACGATGAGGAGTCCTCCTCCTAGCCCACAATCTGCAAAGGAGGATTATCCGCGAAATTGCTGCACTCACTGAGTGCGCATTCTTGCCCTGTACTGCACTCATTGAGTGCATTTCCGGCCTCCGAACACGCTACTCCCCCAGGCTCATCTGCAGGACGTAGACGCGTTGGCGCAGCTCGTTGGCGACGGGCAGGGAGATTTCCCCGTGATCCTGCAAGTGCCGGATTTGGTCGAGCTCGATGGAAAGGGCGTCGGCGTCCACCTCGTCGGCGTAGCGGGCGGCCTCGGCGAACTGGCCCCCGAACAGGGGCTGCATGCCGTCGGGAAGCGTCTGGTGGTGGGTCAGCGTGATGTCGGGGCGATCCTGCTGCTTCACGTCCTGGCCGTGATTGATGCGGTTCCATAGCGAGTTCAACACCATGCGATGCTCTTCCAGCAGAAGCTGGGCCGCCGCCTGGCGTCCATCGTGCTGGTCGACGACGTCCTGCAAATAGTCAATGGCCGCATGCTCCAGCTCGATGGCGAACAGGCAGGTATCGTAGTAGACGCGCTCGTCCTGGTCGCTTTCCACCTCCGACGGCTTCGTGCGCTGCCACAGAAGCCGCGCCCGGCCGCGCAAGGTGGAGAACCGCGAGCCCACGTTCACGTCGGCGCCGTCGTAGCCCAGCGAGCGACGCACCTCGCGCAGCATGGCGTCGTAGGGCGCTCGCGTGCCGTTGTCGTAGCCGCCCTTCTCGTGGATGGCGCCAGCGGCCTTCTCCTGCACCTCGCGCACCTGGGTCGCCAGAGCGCCGATCTGCTGGCTGCACGTATCGTCCACCGACTCGCGCGCGCGGGCCAGGCGCACCCGGTAGTGAGCGATGGTCAGGCGCAAAGCCGGGTCGTACTGGGCGTTTTCGTCGGAGGCCAGCATGGCCTGCAGCTCGCGCAAGGTACCTTCCAGCACCCGGATGGCAGCGCGAGACAGCTCCTGTTCGTTGGAAGCTTCCGCCGCACGCGGCGAGAGCAGCGGCAGCAGCCCATCGGCTAGAAGCAACGTGCACAGAATGACGCTCGCCGTGAGGAACACGATAAGATCGCGCTCGGGAAAGGGCGTCGTGCCGTCGGGCATCGTGAGCGGCAGGGTGAAGATGATGGAAAGGGTGACGGCGCCCTTCGAACCGCCCACGGTAAGCACCAGCGCGTTCTTCAACAGGCTTCCGATGCGCTCGCGCCAATGGGGACGGCGATGGCGCAGATGCGGCGTGGGCGAAGGCTGGTTCGTCTCCACCGTTTCCACCTTCGACGCCTTCTTCCGCAACGTGCGCCTGCGGCTGCGACGACGGCCGACGCGATAGACCTCCTCCATGACGAGCACCCACCCGAAGCGGCACCCCACGATGAGCGCTGTGACCAGGGCCACCACGCCCAAAAGGAACGGCAGCGAGAAGTGGTCGGCGATGGCTGGCGTGAAGGCCTGGGGCAGCTGCATGCCCAGAAGAACGAATACCACCGAGTTGACGAGGAACACGATGATGCGCCAGAAGCTGCGGGACACCAGCTGGCGCTGGGCGATGGAAGCGGAGGTGAGGCGCTGGGAGCGGTCGGCCATGATGAGGCCGGCGGCCACCACGGCCAGAATGCCGGAGGTGCCGAGCCATTCGGCGAACAGATACACGAAAAACGGCGAGAACACCTCGTAGAGCACATTGATGGTGGTGCTCTCGTAGCCGCCGCGCCGCAGCGCACGCATGGAGTACAGCCCCACGACGCCCACGACCACGCCGGCCGCAATGCCACCGAGGAACAGGCGGCCAAACTCCTCGGCGGCGTCGAGAGCCGAGAAGGCGCCGGTGAGGGCGGCGGCGCTGGCGAACTGGAAGGCCACCACACCGGATGCGTCGTTGATGAGCGACTCGCCGGAGAGCAGTGTCCACTGACGCCTCTTCAGGCTGACCGACGACGCGAGCGCGCCCACAGCGGCGGCATCGGTGGGGGCCAGGGCGGCGGCGCAGGCGAAGGCGGCAGCCAACGGGATAGAGGGCACGAACCAGTTCAGCACGAAGCCCACCACGAGCACCGTGAGCAGCACGAGTCCCACGGCCAGCGACAGGATGGAGCCCTTGTTCTCCCACAGGTCGCGAGGGTTCGTCTCGCGGGCCTCGTTGAACAACAGCGGAGCGATGAACAGCACGAGGAACAACTCGGAGGAGATGCTCACGTCGTGGACGGCTGGAACGACCAGGGCCACCACCGCGCCGACGGCAATTTGCACAAGCGGCAGCGACAGCCGCGACACGATCTGGCACAGCACCGCCGACCCGATCACGCAGGCCAGCACGATGAGCGCCAATTCCAAAACCGCCACGCGCGCCTCCTTCCCCTCGCCGATGCGGGCGATGCGTTGCCCTCCCGCTTGCTCGCGTTTTCCTTATTGACGCTTGACGCCCTCCATTATGCCGAGCAGAGACGCGCTGCCCCACCGTCACGTCGCACCCGTCACGGCCCCGTCACGGCCCCGTCAAATCTGCCCTTGGGGAAGAGTCCGGACGCGCCATTCGGGAAGAAGCGCCTAGCTGCTTTTCGTGCGCTATAATTTCGCCATCGGAAAAGCCGCACTGAAACCGAGGAGGTCTCAATGGACGAGAACGTTCGCCCCGACGACATGGAGCGCATCACCACCCCCGAGCTGGCACAAGCGTTCATCGACGAACAGGTTGCCGCCATTCGCGAGCAGGTGGGCGACAAGAAGGTGCTGCTGGCGCTGTCCGGCGGCGTGGATTCCTCGGTGGTGGCGGCACTGCTCATCAAGGCCATCGGGAAGAACCTCGTGTGCGTGCACGTGAACCACGGGCTCATGCGCAAGGGCGAGTCCGAGCAGGTCATCGACGTGTTCCAGAACCAGATGGACGCGAATTTGGTGTACGTGGACGCCACCGACCGCTTCCTGGACCTTCTGGCTGACGTGGACGAGCCCGAGACCAAGCGCAAGATCATCGGCGGCGAGTTCATCCGCGTGTTCGAAGAGGAGGCCCGCAAGGTGGGCGACGAGGTTGATTTCCTCGCCCAGGGCACCATCTACCCCGACATTCTGGAATCGAAGGACGGCGTGAAGGCCCACCACAACGTCGGCGGCCTGCCGGAGGATTTGCAATTCGACCTGGTGGAGCCCGTGAAGCTGCTGTACAAGGACGAGGTGCGCGTCGTCGGCCGCGAGCTGGGACTGCCCGAGAACATGGTCGAGCGCCAGCCCTTCCCGGGCCCGGGCTTGGGCGTGCGCTGCCTGGGCGCCATCACCCGCGATCGCCTGGAAGCCCTGCGCGAGGCCGACGCCATCGTCCGCGAGGAAATGGAAGCGGCGAACGTGGGCGCCTGGCAGTACTTCGCCGTGGTGCCCGACATGCGCGCCACCGGCGTGCGCGACGGAGTGCGCGCCTACGAGTGGCCGGCCATCATCCGCGCTATCAACACCGTGGACGTCATGACCGCCGAGGTACCCGAGCTGGATTGGGCGCTCTTGAAGCGCATGACCGACCGCATCACCCACGAAGTCCCCGGCATCTGCCGCGTCTGCTACGACCTCACGCCCAAACCCGTGGGCACGGTCGAGTGGGAGTAAAACTCCGCGCCAGCGCACGATTAGACCAGCAAAACCCGAAGCGCTCCTCGGCACCTGCCAGGGAGCGCTTCTTGCATCCCGAGGGTCTCATAGTCTTCTAGGCAAAAGAAGACCCACCAGCAGATCCCCACGAGAGGCCGGCGGGTTTACTGTGGCGAATGCATCACCGGCACTTGAAGTTTAGCGAGGACGTCGACGGAGCGGATTTGCTGATTGTCGCAGGAGACGCATCGCCGTATCTTTCGAAGATGTTAGAGAGCCGTAAGGCGAATCGATGGCGACTGCAGCGTCGAGGTGGCATCATCATCCCATAGATCAGAAAGGAGCGACCCATGGGCAAGGGAAAAACGATGGCGATCACTGCAGTTGCCACGTGCGGTTTGGCGGCAGCCCTTATTCTTGCTGCTTCAATGACGAATCTATTCTTAGCTGGCGACTATTACGTAAAGATCGACAATGCCCATATTTCCGAGAACGAGTCGAGCGGCGGGGTCATCAACCTCGGATCGAGCGAGCCGTACCTATATAAGCTTGAGGCGGTCAACGCGGCGGGTGATAAGACCGAGATTGAATTCGGCGCCTCTCGGGAACTGCACCAGAACGCCTTCTTGAAGCTGGATCTTCAACCGATTCGCGGGGTCGTCAGGTGGTCGGAAATCTCAGAAGATTCGCTTCCGCCCAAGGTTGCAGAAGCCCTTGATTAGGTAGCGCAAAGCGGCATCTGCAGAATTAAGCAATCACACTGAATCTATGCCGATACATCAGTGTAATTGGCGGCCTACCCTTCCAGGGTGAGCAAAAGGCCCGCGAGTAGCAGGCCGATTGCGACGCCGGCAAAAAGTTTCACCACGACGCCGAGCGCTGGGTGCTTGCGGGCGAGACCTTCCGCATCGGGCTCGCCAACGACTCCGCTCTTGAGGAACCGGTCGATTTCCCGATAGGTGACGACGTCGTGCTTCTTCTTCAGGCGGTCCACCGCGATGGCCATGGCGAACCCGATGGCATAGAGCACGATAAACGTTGCCGCACCCGCGAGATTCCCCTTGCTCATGCGCGCGAACCCCGATGGCTCCGGCCATGCAAGCGAGAAGACAAGCAGAAAGAGGAAGGCCAGCCCCGAGAAGGCCAGCATCCCGATTGACAGCAGCTTCATCCTGCGCGCGTCCTCCGCGATGGCCTGCTGCATGGCGACCACGTCTCCCCTTACGAGCTCGTCGATGGAGATCTCGAACAGCTGGCTGAGAAGCAGGAGGCTCTGCACGTCCGGATAGGTCTTGTCATTCTCCCAATTCGAGATGGTCTGGCGCGACACGAAGATCGCCTTCGAGACCTCGTCCTGGGAAAGCCCCCGTTCCTCCCGCTTAGCCTTCAGCTGCCGAGCCAGCTCCATCGATCCCTTCCTTTCGATTGCGCGTTGGCGCGCCACGCCGCTTGTGCGCACCAAAATGATACCCCACAAGCCTTGCAAAATGATGCAGACGCACCTGTCAAAAGTCTTTTACAGGCCCTTTGAGCAGGTGTTTTGCCAGAGCGACCCATTTGCGGATACAGGGACGAATCGGCAGAATAATGCCCGCCAACGCAAACCCGAGTGAAAGGAATACGCCCATGAAGGAAAACGGCAAGCGCTTCATTCAGACTCACGCGCAGCAGGACGGCCTCGCTAACCGCACCTACGTCCTTGTCGACCGCGAGACGGGAGTGAATTACCTTCTGGCAGGCTTTCTCGCCTCTTCCGGCGTCAACTGCACCGGCATGACCATCCTCGTCGATTCATGCGGCAACCCCATTGTTACCCCTGTCGGGAAAAACGAGTAGACGCAACCCTGACAACGAAAGGAGCAGTAAGTATGGCCCGCGAAGAGAAGGTTTGGGAATATGCGGTGGATGCCGGCTTCACGCCACTGGAGGATCGGTGCATCATCGTCAAGGGCGCGGCAGGGGATCTGAGCGAGAAGATCGTCCGCTTCTTCGAGACGTGCGATGTGGCCGTCCTTCAGATGTGCGAGAACGAGCTCATCCTGCTTCCGTTCAGCCCCCTTTGGGCGACGCTGGAACGGGATGTCACGCTCGTGGTTCCCTATGAGGACATCGAATCCGTGAAACTCGTCGATGACCTGCTCAACGTGATCATCGACATCGAGACACGTGGCGGTGCCGTACGCCTCACCACCCAGCAAAAGGAGCTGAGCGACATTCGCCTGTCCGGCATATACGCCACCCAATATGCCGGTGGCTTCAAGAACTGGCACGCCGAAAACGTGAACCTCACCCTGCAAGCACTCAGCGAACTCGGCCACAAGACATCATGCGAATAGGTCTCACTCTGCTTAGGCGTCGCACGTTACTTCGCTGGCGGCAAAACCCTACACGTTCCCCGGCGAAAGGGCCTTTTCGTACCACAACGCTGGCGGATATATGAACAGACCCTCGCCCTCGGCCTGAGCGTCGACGACCCGAAAGCCTTCGCCGACTGCATTGCTAAAGCACTCACATGATTGTGATGAAGGCGGCCTCGCCTTCTGCAACACGAAAGAGGCCATCTTCAGCAGTCCGCCAAAATCGGCTTCATCCGCAATACGCTGATCAGGCATTTTCCTCGGACCTCTCAGCGCATCTTCTACCGCAAGCGGAAGCAGACGCTTATAACTCGAGATTTGCTGCAAAAACCGGGCGGTTCGTCGACCGGAAGGCCGGCAAAAGCAGACCCCCCGCCCTAGGACACATTGTATCGCCCGAATACGCGCCCAGGCTTTCTCGTCTGGGCCCTCTGCTCTTCGACGGTATACTGCGCTGGACAGAAAACCCCGGAACACCGGAGGGCGAACATGGCCACGCGGAAATTGCATACTATCGAGAAAAGGATAATTCCGTCCTCGGATCGGGATATACGGATTCTCATCATGCGGCCCACGAAAAACGCGCGACCGCGTGAAAGCACTCCGGGCATCCTGTGGCTCCACGGAGGGGGTCACCTTCACGGCATGCACCCAAAGATCCTGCTGCCCCATGCCCGCCTTCTAGTGGAAAAGTACGGCGCCGTGGTGGTGGCTCCGGAATACCGCACCGCATTCGAGAAGCCGTTTCCCGCCGACTTGGAAGACTGCTACGCCGCCCTGCTTTTCCTGAAGGTCCACGCCGACGAGCTGGGGATCAACGATGCGCAGATCATGGTGGGTGGGGAAAGCGCCGGGGGCGGCCTCACGGTGGCCACCTGCCTTTTGGCGCGAGATATCGGCGAGGTCAACATCGCCTTCCAGATGCCTCTCTACCCCATGCTGGACGACCGGGAAACCGCCTCGTCGCGAGACAACCATGCGCCGGTGTGGAACACGCGCACCAACCGGTTCGCCTGGAAGTACTATCTCCGCGGTTTGGGCGGCGTAACGCCCCCGTCCTACGCCGCCCCCGCCCGCGAGGCCAATTATGCGGGCCTGCCCCCTGCCTACGCCTATGTCGGCACTGAAGAGCCGTTCTATTGCGAGACGCTTGAGTACGTCGCGAACCTCAAACGCGCAGGCACAGAGGCTTCCGTAGACGTATACCCCCACTGGTTCCATGCCTACGACATGCTGCTCCCCTTCGCGAAGAAGTCGAAGGAAGCCGTGCGACATTTCGAAGAGCACTACCTCTACGCCACCGAGCACTATTTCGCCCCGCAAAGAATCCCTCCCTCTCTCGACTAAAATAGACCCTCAACCGAAAGAACCCAACTATGGATACTGATAAGAAGAAGGAGTTGCGCGCCGCCTACAAGGAACGCCCACGGGAAGCGGGCGTCGTCTTCGTCACGTGCGGCGCGACCGGCGAGATGTTCCTCGCGGACGTCGTAGACGCTCCGGCGGCGTTCAACCGAATGCGCTTTCAGCTGTCGTCGGGGCTTTACCCGGACAAGCGGCTGCAGGCCCTCTGGAACCAGCACGGCGAAAGCGCCTTCGAGTTCGGCGTGCTGCAGCGCCTCGACCCCAGCGATGCGGATGCGGACATCGCCGAGGAACTTGAAACGCTCCTCGACCTCTGCCTGGCCGAACATCCGGAAGCCACCAAACTGAAAGCCGCCCACGGCGCCCGACGCCGATAGGCTTCCTTAGGTTTTCGGGCAAGCGCGACTTTAGCGCATCGGCGCCCGCAGTGCCCACGTCGGTCAGCAAAGGGGTGCTTTTCTGCAGCAAATCGCCGGTTATGAGCGCCTCAACTTCGCACCCATGCGTACAGGTTCAGAGAAGGCCGGAGAAAGACCAGTTCACAGCTTCGCCCTTCTCGGACGGTCCACCCAATTTGCGTGGTTCGCGCCCCCGAGACGCTCATAAACGTCAATCTCATGCAAAAACCGAGCGGTTCGTCGACCGAGGCGCGACCAGACCGCTCCTTCCACAGATCTTGGCCGCTTAGAAATATCGTACGCAACAAGATGTTGCTTGAAAGGGGCAGAACGACCAGACAGAATGGACCCACGCTAAAACGCGGGCAACCACCCGGGGGCCCTGCAAGAAAGGACGAACATGGCGTTCAAGGAAACCCTTGCCGCGGCGCGGGAGCAGCGCGGCATGACCCAGCAAGATCTGGCCGAGAAGCTTTACGTCACCCGTCAGGCGGTGTCGCGATGGGAAAACGGCGAGACCGAGCCGTCCGTGGACATGCGAAAGCTCATTGCGACCGTGCTGGACGTGCCGGTCATCCAGCTCTTCGACATCGACGTGAGCCAGCTGTGCCAATGCTGCGGCACCCCCTTCACTGTCCCCAACATGCCCCACGGCACCGAGACCGACGGTACGGAGAACACGGCCTACTGCAAGTGGTGCTATGACGGCGGCCAATTCGCCTACCAAAGCGAAGACGAACTCATCGAGAAGACGGCCCCCTTCCTCATGGAGGCCACCGGCATGTCGCAAGAAGAGGCCGTCTCCTTCATGGGCGTCCTCGTCCCTCACCTGCAGCACTGGCAGAAGTAGCGCGCGAGCGACACCGGCGACCGACAGCGCGAATTTCCGGACATTCGCAAGACGGCCGAAACCGCCCTGCGAATGTTGCCCGAACGCATCGGGGAGGCCAGCGCTAGGCTTTCACCACCGGGAGCCAGACTTCGCTGCGGCTGTCGGGGGCGGTCATGCGCGGCGTGAAGTAACGCTCAACGTCGGTCTTGCTCTCCCAGCGATAGCCGGACGAGGGCAGCCACTCAGTCAGGATACGGTGCCACAGGTTGGTCATCGCCTCGGGCATGGGTCCCACGCATTCGAACACCGCGTAGGTGGCCGCTTCCACGGTGCGCTCCTCCATGCCCTCGGGACACGGGCGGTTCGTCGCGACGCAGGCCATGTAGCAGTCGAACGCGCCGTCGCGGCAGAACTGAACACCGAGCAGCCCAGCTGGCTCGCTGCCGTCCACGAGATCGAGAATCTCGTGCACGCGGGGTCCCAACTTCTCCCAGTAATCGACGGCCTTCTCCCCAGCATCTTCCACCTCCCACGTCCCGTTGTCGGACGGAATGCCAACGACGCGGAAGGCGCCCTGTTCAATGATGCGGTAATCCATTGCCTCTTCTCCTTTCACGGACAAGGTGAACACGAGGCGCGGGTAGAGCGTCAGCTTGATCTGCGGACGGCGAACGTCGCTGGGCGACACGCCATGCACGCGCCGGAACGCCCGAGCGAACGCCGTCGGCGAGTCGTAGCCGTAGCGCAGGGCCACGTCCACCACCTTCGCGTCCGTCGCCCGCAGATCCTGGGCTGCCCGAGTCACAGCGCGGCGACGGATGTATTCGGGCAGCGTCACGCCCGTCAGATAGGGGAACATCCGCTGCAGCTGATACTTCGAGCACACCGCAATGCGCGCAAGCACGTCCATATCGACCGTGCCATCCAAATGTTCCTCGATGTAGGCCATGGCGCGATTCAAATCTTCAAGCTGGCTCACTTCGCACCTCCTTACCCGATCAGAGTACCCATTGAACCACGCCCCTTCCTCTCCGTTCAAGTGCAACTTCGGCACGTCCGGCTCACGCTTCTGCCCCGCCTAAGCCGCGGTCGCTGCGGTTCCGTAGCGTCTCCCAGCGCTTTACTGTTTTGAACTTCTTTTACTGCCGTTTACTGTTTTGTCAAAGAGCAACAAGGTATCGCTACGAAGAGCCCGTCTCGTTCATGGGTGCTCTCGTCTCGCACCGGAAGTACTGGTAGAAGCAGCGCACGAGCAGCACCCCGACCGCTGCAGCACGGTATGCTATAGTCCTTAAAGCTTCATGCGTGCACGGAAGGAGCACAATGGCATTCCGCATCGAAGACATTGAGCTTGGCGACGACACGGGCCTGCTAGCCGAGCTGGTCGCCTGCTGGCGGGCTTCGGTTGAGGCAACGCACACGTTTCTCACGCCGGATGATATCGAGCGCATTGCGGCCTATGTGCCAGATGCGATTGCATCCGTCGCGCACCTGGCGGTTTGCCGGGACGAGAATGGCCAGGTCGTAGGCTTTATCGGTGTCGATGGCGCTATGATCGAGACGCTGTTCATCCACCCGTCCCTTCGCGGCTGCGGGCTGGGCTCACTCCTGCTCGACCATGCCGTAAGCGAGCACGGCGCCACCCTCGTGGATGTAAACGAGCAGAACGGCCAAGCCGTCGGCTTCTACGAGCACTACGGCTTCGAGGTGTTCGACCGCTCTGAAACCGACGGCATGGGCGACCCCTTCCCCATCCTGCATATGCGCCTGTGCCCTACTTCCCACGGGTCAGCTTGACCACATGGCGCGCGTAAACCACCGATAAGATGGCCGCTACCACTACAAAGGCGACCGCCAGGTACACGGTGGTCGAGAAACCTGCGCTGTAGGCCTGCGCTTTCGCCATGCCATCGGCCATCAGGCGGTGAACCTGCCCCGACATGAGACCGACGAAGAGCGCCGACGAAATAGATCCTGCGATCTGCACCAACGTGGAATGGATCGACGATCCACTTGCGGACAGCTCGGGCGCGAGCACCTCCAGATCGACGCTCTTAATCGCAGGATACTCGGTGCCGATTCCCGCGCACGCAAGCGCCATGCAGCCCACGATGGCCAGCGCAAGATCGAGCCGCGTGAGCACCGCAAGCGCCACGAACCCGACAAGGCACACGCCGAATCCGACGGGTACAAGCGGCCACACCCCCGCCTTCCCGAGCATCCGGCCGCTGACAAAGCACAGACCCGCATAGCACAGCGTCGCCGGAGCCAGCAAGCAACCAGCGATGAACGGCGTGAAACCCGCCACCCCTTCCAAATAAAGCGGAATGAGCAGACTGAGGTAAATTGAGCTCATATAGCTGAGAACGATGAGGGTCTCGCCCAGAGCATAGGTCTTGTTGCGAAGCGGACGCATGTCCAAAAGCGGATGGGCGAGGCGTCCTTGACGGTGGATGAACCACGCACACACGGCAATTCCCGCGATCATGAGCGCCACCATCGGCAGCGGGTTGCGCGTAACCTCGTTCAAGCCGATCATGAAGGCGGAAAGCCCCACGGCAATGAGCACGACGCTCAGCACGTCGACGGGCAACTTCTGACGCGGCATAATATCGACGATCGTGCGACGCGCAATGAAAAAGAGGACGAATGCCGTCACCGCGGGAATGGCGAACAGCACCCGCAACCCCCAATAGGTGATGACGAGACCTGAAACGATGGGAGCCACCGCAAGCCCTATTCCGATAATGCCGCTATTGATAGCGAGCAGGCGGCCGGCGCCGTTTTTAGGCGAAAGATTGAGCAGCGCTTCGTTCACCACGGGGAAATAAAGGCCGGTGGCAACGGCCTGAATGAGTCGCGCCGCCACCAAAGAGGGAAAATCCCAGGCCAGAACGCCGAGCAGCGAGCCGACGAACGACACGATCAGCCCGAAGAGCATGACCTTCCTCAAACCGAAGCGGTGGAGCGAGAGGGCTGCGAGCACAATGACAATACCCGCCACGATGGAATAGCCGAGCACCAGCAGGTTCGCCTCGGACAGGCTCACGTGGTACTCTGCCGAAACATAGTCGAGCGCGACGTTCATGAGCGACTGCATCAAAGAGGCAAGCAGGTTGCACGCGAACAGCACCACGATCATCGCCTGGCGGTGTTTTGCGGTCTGCTTGTTTTGAACAGCCATATCAGCTACTCCATTCTATATTGCGGCCGGCTAAAGCCAGGCGCCTTCGCACGTGGCGCCCCGGCAGTCGACGCACCTCCACCGCCGGCGACTACGTCCGAGGCCGCCGCAGCGTGTTTCGCCGCAGCATGTTTCGTCGCAGATGCTTCCGCGCCAACGCGCCGAAAGCACGTTGCGCTTTGTACCAAGAAGTCATAGTACGAGAGAGCGTTCGCGCAACTTGCCGAGAGTGCGATATGGTTGTGCAGCTGTAAGCTGGCCTAGATGCCCAGCCGATCCGCGAGCTCTGTTAGCGAATCGCACATGAGCGTGGGACGCTCGGCCGCCAGGGCCTCGCATGGGAACATGCCCCAGAGAGCGGCGGCGGTAGCGCAGCCAGCAGCGTTGCCAGCTTGGATGTCGAAGGGACTGTCGCCCACGTAAAGACCGCATTCTGGCGCCACGCCCAAAAGCTCGCAGCCTCGCAGAATGGGGCCGGGAGCTGGCTTATGCTCGGGCCAATCGTCATGGCCGATGAGGAATTGGAAGTGGTCTGCGATACCGCTCATTTCGAGCCCGCGCTGGGCCATGGCATGGCGCTTCGAGGTGACCACGCCCATCGGGATACCCGCCGCCTGAAATCGCTCGAGCGCCGCCTTCGTGTCGCCGAAGGCGCGAATGCGCGCATCGTGGACGCCGTCATTGTGGTCGCGGTAGATTTGCGTGATCTCGGTAGCGCGAGCCGCGTCGCCTCCCGTGAAATGCAGCATCTGATCGTAGAGCGGCGTGCCAACCCCCGCCATTAGCTCGGCGTCATCAAGCGAGCAGCCCAGCACGTCGTTCACGGCATAGCGCATCGAAGCGAGAATGATGTCGTAGGTGTCGATCAGCGTGCCATCCGCATCGAACAGCACGCCTTGAATGTCGTTCATGGAAGCCTTTCAGAAAGGTTGGAAAACAGGTTATCGCCATTGTAGAGCAAGCGAACCGCACAACCCTTCAGCAAAGCCAGACTCGCAAACAAGCTCGCTTCTGAAATGGCCCCATGCATGCAATATAATGGTATTCGTAATCAAACGCCAAGAAAGGCAGTTCGCTATGGACACCCCTTCGCACCCATCCATCACCCTCTCTTCAGAGCAGCGCGTCGAGAACGGCGTTGTCTACACTGACGACGTAGCCCGGCAGCGCGCCATTGCCTACGACATGCTGCGGGAATTCTCCGCCAAGAGGGCGGCCTACTATCGCGACAGCTCTAAGATCAACCTCAGGAAACTGCTTGGCAAAGATGTCATCATGTTCGCCGCCCGCGGCGTTGCCACCGCTGAAGAGTTCGTACTTGAGGCATTCCGGGCCTGCGAAAGCTCCAGCGAGGAAACGGTCATGGGCAACCTGTGGCAGGCACTGATTGCGGCAATCTCCTCCAACACCCTCGATACCGGGGACATGATGACGGTACGCGACGGAGCCCTTTACGTATGCGAGCTCAAATCGCAGGTCAACACCACCAATTCGGCGTCGTTCCCCCAGGAGCTCCGCGAATTGAAAGATAAGTGCGAGACTCAGCGGCGATTCAAGCGCGCCAGCAACCAACAAGTGCTGCCAGCGTTCTGCGTGCTGCGCCACAACAAGGCCATCGATGAGATACGCACCTACCAGCCCGACGAGCGCGATCAGGCCAACCGGGACATCGCCGGGTTCCAATACCGGTATCTGACGGGGGCGGCTTTTTGGCAATGGCTTACCGGCTTCGACTCCGTCGAGGGTCTCATCGACGACGTTTCCCGCATCGAGATCGGCGATGTCCGCCAGGCGCGTCAAGAGTGCATCGGCCGTCTACAGAAAGAGATGCGCCGAGCCCTCGAGGAAAACTCCCTTGGCGACACCATGAACGACGTCCAACTGCTCAAGCAGCGGCTTTGCTAGTCCGAGGACTGCGTCATATCTCCCAGAGAAAAGACGCAGCCATGCCGGAAATCATCGTGCAACAGGCGCCTGCCACGTTTCGTCATTGGTCAATCGGTAGCGGGAATGGCGAAAATCAGCGAATCGCTCGTCAGGTTCGTCCCCGTTCATGTCCCCGATAATCGCCCGCCCAATGGCCTCGCCGAGCGCTACCGGCACCGCATTGCCGATTTGCTTGTACATATCCGCAACATTACCGCAGATACGCCAATCGTCGGGAAAGCCCTGAACGCGCTTGTACTCCTCCACCGAAAGCGGGCGATCTTCCGTAGGATGGCACAGATCCGTCGCCGGCATCGTCGGAGAGGTGACCAGCGTCGGAGACGGACGATCGAATCGTATGCGCCGATAGAATCCCGTCTTGCCACCCGACAGCTCAAAGGCCTTCCCCATGGCATCGCGCTGCACAGCCACGGGCAGATCTTTCCAATACTCCCCCTCTTTGAGCATTCTAAAGTACTTGAGGCGCTTCTCAGGGAAATCAGTGTGCTGCATGGGACGCGCCTTCAAATCCCCCACGGCCTCGCCGAACGTTTTCCACGGCGGAAGTCCGTGCTGCCCATCGCACTCGTGAGTGGGCGTCAAATAAGGGGCTTTGCTTTCTCCCCGCTTTCCGATAAGCACAACGCGTTCCCGAATCTGAGGCGCACCAAAATTCGCAGCATTATACAAATTGAAGCTCACGGAATACCCCGCCTCCTCCAATTTGCGAAGAATCACATGCAGCGCGCCCCCTTTGACCGGCTGCCCGTGTCGCTCAACAGCATAGGGAGCCGAAAGAAGCCCGCGTACATTTTCTATTACCAGGTACGTAGGTTTTATTTCTGAGGCCAGCTCAAGGTACTTCAGGAACACATTGCCCCGCGCGTCGTCAAACGCACGTCGAGCACCCGCCGTGCTGAAAGCCTGGCAGGGAGGGCCGCCAAACATGACATCGACCTTCGCATCCGATTCCAAACCGGCCATCCGAAGGATCTCCGTGGCCGAATACTGGTTGATGTCGCCGATCAAGGCGCCTTGCGGTCGCATTGCCTGAATGGTCATCCTGCATTTGCGATCGTTTTCGCAATAGAGAAGCGGCTCAATGCCCGCAGCTTCCATGCCCAGGTCAAGGCCGAGCGCCCCCGAAAAGAAGCTGAGCGCCACTATTCCCGGCTTTTCGCTCATCAAGCATTCATGATCCTTAGGCTCCGGGACGAGATTGTTGTCCCGCATGTAGTCCCGCAGCGCTTCTTCGCGAAGGACCCATTTGTTGCCGACTTTTTGGGCTGGCAGTTTTTCCTCTCGGATGAGCCGCGTCACCGTCTGCTTGGTAACGCCGATTGAATCCGCTGCGTCATCTACCGAAAGAAGACTTTCCTGCTTCTCCGAAACCATCTATCTCAACATTCTTTCTATTTGGAAAATTTTTCAGACCATATTATCACAGAGCGGCTTTAGCGCGGTCGTGGAGGCGACAGCCGGATGAAAGAACTCGCTCTACTCCCACAGTTTGCCAACGACCGCCGTCAGAATGCGGCGGCCCCGTAGGCGGCGGCGTACCATGAGAAAAACTCTCACCACGCAGCGAGGAGCGCGCCATGATAACCCGTCTCACCTTCGATCAGATCAGCACCGCCGTGCACGACGCCTACGAAGCCTGCAAGGACATCAAGGGCGGCCAAAATGCTCACTACATTCCCTATCTCGCCAACGTGAATTCCGACCTGTTCGGCATCAGTCTGTGCCTGCCGGACGGCCGACTCATCTCTGTGGGCGACACCGACTACCGCTTCGGCATTGAATCGGTCTCGAAGGTGCACACGGCTATTCTGGCACTGGAGCAGCACGGCGCGCAGGCGATCCTCGACGACATCGGCGCCGATGCCACGGGGCTGCCGTTCAACTCCATCTTCGCCATCCTGCTGGAAAACGACCGGCCCTCCACGCCGCTCGTGAACGCCGGCGCCATCGCGGCCTGTTCGCTCGTCAAGCCCCACGGCGATGCCGATGGGAAATGGAAGGCCATCTTCGACAACATGACCGCTCTTTTGGGAAGCAAGCCCCAACTCATCGACGAGCTGTACCATTCCGAATCCGCCACGAACTTCGACAACCGCTCCATCACGTGGCTGCTGCAAGAGTACGGCCGCATGTACGATGATCCGGAGATGTCGCTCGACCTGTACACGCGCCAGTGCTCACTGGGCGTGACGGCCGAGCAGCTGGCCATCTCGGCGGCCACCATCGCCGACGACGGCGTGAACCCCCTCACGAAGAAGCGCGTGTTCGGCGCAGCGCTCACTTCCAAGGTAGTCGCGCTTATGAGCGCCGTCGGTTTCTACGAGCACTCGGGCGACTGGCTGTATGCCACGGGACTGCCCGCGAAGACCGGCGTGGGCGGCGCCGTCATCGGCGTCATGCCCGGCCTGTTCGGCGTGTGCGCCTTCGCGCCGCCGCTGGATGACGCGGGCAATTCCGTGAAGGCCCAGGCGGCGCTCAAGCACCTGATGAAGAGCCTGAATCTGAACGTCTTCTCCAACACCCATTTCGATCTCGTTGAGGAGTAGGCGACAGCACGCATCCGACGCAATACAAACGAAGAGGATTCTCAAGTCGGTCAAAGCCCGCTCTCTCAGCGGCCTTGGGTCGGGTACAATTCCTGGAAACCCCAGGATCGTACGGAACGGATGCGGAAAGGACGAGCCGTGGCAATCGACCAAACGGAACGCGATATCAAGCAACTGCGTCAGTGGATCGACGAGTGCGCGCCGGGCCGCATGGTGTTCTTCGGCGGTGCCGGCGTATCCACGGAAAGCGGCATCCCCGACTTCCGCAGCGCCGACGGGCTCTACGCCCAGCGCTACCCCTACCCGCCCGAGACCATGGTATCCCGCAGCTTCTTCGACGCCCATCCCCACGAGTTCTTCGACTTCTACTGCGACCGCATGCTGGCCCTGAACGCCGAGCCCAACGCTGCCCATCGCAAGCTAGCCGAGCTGGAGCGGAAGGGAACGCTTTCAGCTGTCGTGACCCAGAACATCGACGGACTGCACCAGAAGGCCGGCAGCCTAAACGTGCTGGAGCTGCATGGCAGCGTGTGGCGCAACTTCTGCATGGGCTGCGGCGCCTCGTGCACTGTAGAGGAGCTGCTGACCCTGCGCGAACAGAGTCCCGACGGCGTGCCGCGCTGCGCGCACTGCGGCGCTATCGTGAAACCGGACGTGGTGCTGTACGAGGAGCCGTTGGACGACGGCACCGTGACCGCGGCCGTGCGCGCCATCGCCAGCGCCGATCTGCTAGTGATCGCCGGCACGAGCCTGGCCGTGTACCCGGCCGCGGGCCTCATCGACTATTTCCGCGGCGATCATTTGGCCATCATCAACCGCACCCCCACCCCGCGCGACGCCCATGCCGACCTCTGCATTGCCGCCAACGTCGGCGACGTGCTGGGATACTAGCCATGCGGAAGGCGGCCATGCGGGGGATAGCCATGCGGAAGGCGCTCGCCCTCGGGCTGGCAGCACTCCTGTGCCTGTCTGGCTGCGGGGCTGCCCCTAGCGAGGCTAGCGACAGCCCCGCCTACGACGCGTCAGCAGCCGAAACCGCCTCGTACCTCACCTTCCGCACCGAGGACAAACTGCAGCAGCACTTCGAGAAGCACGGCCAGGAGACCGGCTGCGCCACGGCCGAGGAATACTTCGCCGCCGCCAACGCCGTTGTTGCCAACCCGGCCGCCCTCCACAAGCTGCAAGCCGAGGACGGCGACGACCTCTACTTCCTGGAATCCACTGGCGAGTTCGTCATCGTATCCCCTGCCGGCTACATCCGCACCTACTACCTCGCCGACCGCGACTACTTCGAGAGGCAGTAGCCGCATATGCCACACTGACATGCCGCTCAATTCACAGAAGCGGAAGAATACCTTCTTCGAGACGCTTTCTCAGAAGGCGCTTGTGCTCTTCGCGCATCGACTCCGACAGCAGCACGATACCGTAGGCTTCCTCCGGCACGCTGTCGATAAGCGCATCGATGGCCCCCATGTCCACTGCTGCCGCAAAGCGCTTGATGGCAGCCGTCAGATCGGGATTCGTCGTCTTCGCCATGTACTCGAAGGGGTGAATCGCAACGCTGCCGCCTTCGCCATCCGAAAGCCGATAGCACGAGACGTTCGTCCCGAAGGCGTCTTCCTGCTCGGCCTCCTCATCGCCCAGCCGACGGGCTGCCACGCTGGGGCTGCGCTTACTGAAAAGCGAACTGCCCATGTCGTAGACCGGCGCCAACTCATAGGCCATCGGCGCCGTCATGAGAACGCCCCAGTTCCCGTTGTTGCGATCGGGATTTTTGATGAAAGCGTCCACCACGAACATGTCCCAGAAGCGCTCGTGCACACCCGGCACCCTGCGCAGCAAATCGGAGGTCTCGATGGTGGCGAGCACGTCGCCGAGCAAAATGACCTCCCCATCCGATGGCGCAGAACTGAAGCCGGCATCGTCGTCGGAGAGGGCGTTCTTGATCTCCTTGAACTCGAAGAGTCGGGCATTCGGGAAAGTGAAGTCGCGACAAGCACACACGATCTTTCCGGCCCGGTACCCCAGCATCGTCTCGTGCACGGGAATGCCCAAAAGCCCGTAAATATGCGACCCCAGATACTCGGAAACAGGGCTCGAGGTGTACGACGGCAGATGCTTGCCTACCAAATCGCGCGTCGTACGCGGATACTTGGCAATCCAAGGTTCCCCGTTAATGAGAATACCCTCTTTCTGTCCCGCACGCCCTCCATAGAAAAGGCCGCTCAAAGCGCAATCGCGCAGATCAGCGATCTCAGCCATGAAACGACCTCCCTCAATTCATGCAAAACGGTTCAGCCATTGTAGCATGGCCCATGACAAAGACCGAAACTTTGCTATAAGCTGCGCACTCACGCCAAAGCTGCCTGAATCAGATCGCGACCATTGTCGTAGCTCTCGCCCGATCCGTTAGCAATCATTTCTTTTGTCTCACGTACGGCAATCAGACTCTCTTCGTTCGGCTGTTCATAATCGAACGAAAGAGGAATTGCATTGGTGTTCACAATTTGCATCAGAAACGCGCACATTACCATGGAAATATCAAGGCCGTATTGTTCGATGATCCTTGAAGCTTCATCCTTCAAATTGCTGTCAAGCCGAATCGTCAAGGTGCTCGTAGCCATTATTGCCTCCTTGTTCTTATTTCGACAAACATATGCTAGCATCTGGGATGCTTAATGTCCTTCCGCCAAGCAAACATAGCAGAAACAGCGCCACTATCTGCGCCAACAGCACCCGCCACCTACAGCCAAACGCGTAAGGTTCGCCTATGCCCCTCGAAATCATTAGAGCAGACATCGTCACGGTCTGCGCCGACGCCATTGTGAACTCGGCGAACCCGCTGCCCGTTGTGGGGCGCGGGGTCGATTCGCGCCTGCACGCCGCCGCAGGCCCGCGGCTGTTCGCCGCTCGAGAGCGCGTCGGGGCGCTTGCGGTTGGTGAAGCGGCGGCCACTGAAGCAGGTGTCCTTCCCGCGCGTTACGTGATCCACACGGTTGGCCCGCTCTGGGAAGGGGGCTCGAGCGAGGCAGAGGCGTTGGCCGCCTGCTACCGCAACAGCTTGAACCTCGCCTTGTCGCTGGGCTGCGGTTCAGTGGCCTTTCCGCTTATCTCCACCGGCACCTACGGGTTCCCCAAAGACCTCGCGCTGAGGGTGGCAATTCGCACTATCGGAGATTTCCTCGCCGAGCACGACCTTGACGTGATACTCGTGGTATACGACCCCGAATCGTACCAGCTTTCTGAAGAACTCTTCGGCTCGGTGCAGTCGTTCATCGACGAGCATTTCGAGGACGTCGAACAACTGCCCGCTGGCGACACGTTCGCCTACGCAAGTCCGCCAAGCGCAACCTACGAGGGGTCGCTCTCGGCGATCCCCGCTTTCGAAGAAGCTCCGCCTTCCTTTGCTCCCTCGTCTCCGTCTTCAACCGATCACCCTCCGCGCACGCCCGGCTTCCTCAACCGATTCCGCCGTCGTCAGCTGGAAGACGTGGTCAACCAAGTAGACGAAACCTTCTCCGAGGCCCTTTTGCGCATGATCGACGAACGCGGGGTCACCGACCCCGAGGTGTACAAGCGGGCGAACATCGACCGAAAACTGTTCTCGAAGATCCGCAGCAATCCCGCTTACCAGCCGAGTAAAGCCACCGCCGTCGCGCTCGCCGTGGCCCTGCAGCTGTCTCTGGACGAGACCCGCGACCTCATCGGCCGTGCTGGATACGCTCTCACCCACGCAAGCAAGGGCGACCTTATCGTAGAGTACTTCATTGACCAGGGCGTCTTCGACATCTTCCTCATCAACGAAACACTGTTCGCTTTCGACCAAGCGCTCATCGGCCGCTAGATGTCGCCTCGCAGGCGACCTGCCGTGTCCCTCGGCTTCGTATTCTAAATGCGTCACGAAAACTCGAACCGAGGAGGAACCATGAAAACCAATCGCCCCACTTCTACCGAAATGGTGTTCATCCTGGATCGCAGCGGATCCATGGGCGGACTGGAGGCCGATACCATCGGCGGCTTCAATGGCATGATCGAAAGCCAGAAAGCGGAGCCCGGCGCCGCCGTCGTCACCACCGTGCTGTTCGATGACCGCACCGACGTCATCGCCAATCGCGTGCCGCTTAACCAAGTGGCGCCGCTGACGAGCCGCGAGTATTTCGTCCGCGGCTGCACGGCGCTGCTCGACGCCGTGGGAAACACCATCCGCCGTGTCAACCATGCACAGAAAGCCAGCCCGTGGGGGCGGCCCGACAAAACCATCTTCGTCATCACCACCGACGGCATGGAGAACGCCAGCAAGCACTACTCCCTCGCAGAGGTGAAGCGCATGATCGAGAAGCGCCGCCGCAAGAACGACTGGGAGTTCATCTTCCTGGGCGCCAATATCGATGCGATAGAGACCGCCCGCACCATGGGCATTGCAGAAAACCGCGCCGCGAATTTTGTCTGCGACAGCGTCGGCACGGCCCTCAACTACGGAACCATTTCAGAGCAGGTAATCGCACCAATGCGCTGCGGGGTGGCCATATCCGAAGATTGGAAGGCGCCCATCGAAGCCGATTTCGCCGCGCGGGGATAACAGCAGCGAGCATGGGCGAGTCCAACAACAATCGAAAACCTATCGGGTAGACGGGGATCGCGCCGCGTCGAATCGCTCCCTCTCAAGGCACCTCGCCATCACCGATTCCCCTCATAGGCCCGATCAGCGTTACAATGCCCTTCAACATTTGCTTGCGGAAAGGGACTCGCTAATGCCTAACGTCATCATCAGCGCGGACAGCACGTGCGATTTGTCGCCGGAGCAGCGGGAGCGCCACCAGGTTCGCAGCTTCCCGTTCCATATCGAGTTTCGCGGGCGCGACCATTTGGACAACATCGACATCACGCCCCAGGTGCTGTTCGACGGCTTCTACGAGGACAAGTCGCTGCCCCAAACCGGCGCCTGCTCGCCGGAGGCCTACCGGCAACACTTTGCCGAGCTTGTGGCCGACGGCTCGCAGGTCGTCCACTTCAACCTGGGCAGCGCGCTCTCCTCCGCCTACGAGAACGCGAACGCAGCGGCGGCTGATATGGAGGGCGTCTACGTCATCGACGGCAAGAGCCTCTCAACCGGCATCGGCCTACAGGCGCTCGCGGCCTGCCGTATGCGCGACGCCGGCATGAGCGCTGCCGACATCGCCCGCGAGGCGGCTGAGCTGCACAGCCGATCCCATGCGTCGTTTGTGCTGGACACCATGGAATTCCTCGCCGCCGGCGGCCGGTGCCCCACGCTGGTGGCCTACCTGGGCGGCAAGCTCAGCTGCCGGCCGGGCATCCTCGTGGACAACCAGAGCGGCGCCATGAAGGTGGGCAAGCTCTACCGCGGCAAGCAGGAGAAAGTGCTCGAACGCTACGTGAGCGACACCCTGGCGCGCTACCCCGACATCGTGAAGGACGAGATCTTCATCACCCACTCCGGCGTGAGCGACGAGATTGCCGACGCCGTGCGCTGCATGCTGGAAGAGCGCGGCTTCCAAAACATCTACACCACCACGGCCAGCTGCACCATCTCCAGCCACTGCGGGCCCGGCACCCTCGGCATCCTGTTCATGACCGAAACACCGAGCGCATGAAAGCAGGAGGTCGCCATGCGCGCATTCATCGCTTTAGAACTACCCACGGACTTCGCCGATGACGTGGCGGCCATGGCGCGGCGGCTCAGCGCCTCGCTAGACGGGCGCTTTCTCGACCGAAGCACCTACCATCTGACGCTGGCCTTTCTCGGCGACATCGACGACGCGGAGGCGAGTCGGGTCATGGACGCTCTTGATGCAGCTTGCGCTGGCTCGGCCTCTGTTCTGCTTGCGTCCGACAGTCTGGGAAAGTTTGGGCGCCCGGCCGACGCGACGCTTTGGCTGGGCGTGGCTCCTGACCCGGCCCTTCTGTCGCTGGCCGAGCGCGTCCGCGAAGAGCTTGCCGCCCGCGACGTCCCCTTCGACCCGAAGCCCTTCCGCCCGCACATCACGCTGGGTCGCCGCGTGCACATTTCGAAAAAGCCCCTGCCTCCCCTCGCCTTCCCCCTGCCCACGCAGGTCCAAACCGTCACGTTGTTCAAGAGCACCCTCTCCCGCGACGGCGCCGAGTACAAGCCTCTTTACACGGTGGAGCTAGCGGAGCCCAACCTTTAAACCCGAGAGAAGCTGGCATAGTAGGGTCGCACAATCTCCGAAGCCGATCCCATCTCAACCGGCTATGTGCTGTCGCCGTATCGTTTACGCCAAATTCCCTTGACCTGAAGTTGACTCCAAGTTATAGGCTGGGGAAACACCTTCTCTCGCGAAAGGACGTACCCTATGGCTACTTCGCTGGTTGCCTACTTCTCCGCATCGGGAACGACAGCCCGCGTGGCAGAGACGCTTGCCCGCGCTGCATCCGCCGATCTATTCGAAATCGCCCCCGCCGATCCCTACACCGCCGCCGACCTGGATTGGACCGATCGCTCAAGTCGCAGCACCAAGGAAATGAACGATGGGGCCAACCGTCCGGCATTAGCAGTCGACGCACCGCCGCTGGACGACTACGATACCATCTTCGTCGGCTTCCCCATCTGGTGGTACGTGGAACCGCGCATCATTGACACGTTCCTTGAATCCGCCGACTTCGCCGGCAAGACCATCGTTCCCTTCGCCACCAGCGGAGGCAGCGGTCTCGGGAAGGCCCCCGAGCGTATGGCCTCCCTGACGTCCGACGCCACCGTGCTGCCCGGCAAGCTCCTCAACGGAGGCCCGAGCGACACCACGCTGCGCACGTGGATCGAGAACTTGTAGATCGTCCCCCCTCCAGCAAGAGCTTTCTGCCACGCTGCGCCCCATGCATGGCACGCGCCGCAGACAAAAGTCGGATGACGAGCAAGTATATGCCGGACAATCTCGCAGAGCGCAACTAACGGTACAGGGCGATCCGGAGAAGCGCGAACAGCGTTTCGTCGAGCGGCTTGTGGTGCCGCGCCGCATCGATCATGGTTTCCCATACAAGATCGCAGAGCAGCTCGGGAGCAAGGGAGCCTTTCAGACGCTCACGGCGCACGGCAGGGTCACGCTGAAGCGCCACTTGCAAGCCGAGGCGCGCATGGGCAAAGCTCTCTGCTTCACGGCGGCGGGCCACCGCCAAGTCATAGGCCCCGAGCGCCGTCAGGCCGTCGAGAAAATCGCTGCGAAACTCTTCGAGAGCGCGAGCCATCTCGCCCGCCAACTGTCGGCAAAACTCAACGAAATCGCAAGAATCGCCCGCGCGGGCGTCGGTCTGTTGGACGCTGGCGCAACTCCCGGCATCGGCATGCGCAGTCGTGCCGGCGCCCCCTTCTTCCAAACCTGCAACGCCTCCCGCAGTTACTGCACCCATACGATCGGAAAAGGCGCGCTGCCAAAACCGCCCCACCACATCGTTCACCAAATCCGATTTCGTCGGGTACGAGTTGTACACCGTGCCCACGGCCACGCCACACGCCGCCGCCACCGCGCGAATGCTGAGCGCGCCAAGCCCCTTTGTCGTGGCGATCTCGTACGCCGCATCGAGAATTTGCTCCTTGCTGATCACTGGACGATTGCCCATAGCGCACCTTCTCCCGCTTAAGATGAATCCCGTTCATTATGCCCGGTATTCGTGAACAGCAGAAAACAAAGCTGTGAAAACCTTGCGAATCCGCGCATTCGGCCTTGCGATTCCTCCCCTCGATCTCTATTGTGAACATAGTTCATTAATGAACGATGTTCAAGTTAAAGGTGAATCGTCGCTCAATCTAACCGAAAGGATTCTCATGTCTGCAGAGTTGGTATTCGCCTCCGTCGCCATTTCGTTGGCGCTCTTCTTCTATACCTGGGGCGTCTTCGGCGAGCGCCGCGGCGGCACCCTGAGCCTGAAGTACGTGCTGCTGTTCTGGATCGGCCTTGCGTGCGACACCACCGGCACCCTCACCATGAGCAACATCGCCAGCCAATCAGCGGCCTCCGGCTTCGGCATCCATGCCATCACGGGCGTCGTGGCCATCGTGCTCATGCTGGTGCATGCGCTCTGGGCCACCTTCACCTATAAACGCGGCAGCCAGCAGGCACGTCGCCGCTTCCACACCTTCAGCACCGTGGTATGGCTGGCGTGGCTCGTGCCCTATATCATTGGCATGCTCGTGGGAATCCCCGCCATCCACCTGCAGGCCGTGTGCGCCATCGGCACCAGCGTCATCATCGTGGCGATCTTGGCTGTCATTTTGTTCGCAAAAGGACGCAAGAAGAATGATCGCGGCGGAAAGAGTCGCGGCACCAGCCCCCACGCGATTTCGCATTAGCGATAGGGTCGGGAAGATCGCACCGCTTCCCGACCCTATCGAATGCGCATCCCCCAACCATGGGCTACCTGCGAAAATGCCAAGTTGGCCCCTTTTGGGGGATGAGGTTTAGACGTTCCGCCTCTTCTTTCTACTGCTCGGCGCACCAGGCGATGAGGGCGTCGCGCAGGAAGGCCGTTGCGCCCTCGCCTGCCGCTTCGTCGTAGTAAGCCATGAAGCGCGGGTCGGTCACATAGCCCTCGGCCAGAGCCGCGTGGGCCGCTGGCGAATAGGCTCCCTCGCCCCAGTGCATTTGCAGCCAGCGAGCGTGCATGGCACACAACTTCCGAGCCGCCTCTCCCGTCGGGTCGCCCGTCGCCTTCGCCGCAGTCAGTTGCTCGAGGATAGCAGCTTCCAAAGCCTTGGCATCGCTCCATTCCTCCTGGGACATGCCGGCCATGCGCTCGTTGGCGGCGTCCATGGCAGCGTCACCGTAAGCCTGCCGCACTTCGGCGCCGTAGCGCTCTTCGTTCTCGGCAATGGCTCGGGCCTTCATCCCTTCGAACCGCTCTTCATCAGTCATAGTGCATCTTCCTTCCAGGGACGCGATGGTCTTCTCCACCGTTCCCACCAGGGTTTCCAATTCCTTTTGCCGCGCGCGCAATGTGGCAAGATGATTGACGAGCACCCCGTGAAAGTCGAAATCGCCGTTGTCGAGGGCCACGCGAATGTCGCCCAAGGAAAGCCCGCAGGATCGCAGCAACAGAATCTGCTGCAACCGCTCAACATCTGCCGCACCGTAACGACGATAGCCGCTGGCCGTGCGCTCGGGATGCAGCAGCCCCTCGTCCTCGTAATGGTGCAGCGCCCGCACCGTTACGCCGGCCAGCTTCGCCAGCGAGCCCACGGTGTACGAGGCTTCTTCCGTTTGCGTCTTTGGCGTCTTTCGCATGCTTGGCATTTTGGCCGCTACCGCTTTTGCCTTTGCTGCCACGTTCGCCTCTCCTTCACTCCCAGCACCTTCGCTTCCGCTTCTTCGCAAGATCGCTCATCTCGCCTTGCCGAAACCAGCATAAACCCTCACGCTCCGTAAGGGTCAAGGGCTTTCGAAAGATTTTGCAGCCACAAATTGACGGTTCTTTCTGAACAACCGTGATTTTGAGGCTAGAAAAGACCCACTTTCTCGCAAAAGGGCAAAAAGACAGCCCCGAATCGACGGTTCCTCCGTACATACCGTCGATTCGGGGCTTAAAATTTCCGGGCACTCCTCTTGCGCCGCGGCTCAACGCCACTGCTCAGCGCCGCCACCTAAGTCGCCGGATCGACTGGCAGGCTTAGCGCCCTTCGGAGCAGCTCATAGCTCGCTACTTCCTCAACAGCCAACTATGAGCTTAGAACAGCGACATTTGGTCGGGGTCGGCGGGACGCCGGGTGGGAGCGGGCTCTTCCTGGGCTTTCAGAGATACGGGAACGTGACGGACGAGCAGATCGCGAGCGTCGGTGGAACGATCCAGCCACGCCAGGGCTTCCGACGCCGTCAGCGAGAGGGGCATGCGGCTGTGCACGCGTCCCACCACGGCGTCGGGCTCGCAGGTGACCAGCACGAAGCGGTCGTTCAAGCACAGTCCCGCCAGCAGAAGTGCCGTGCCGCCCGCATTCGAGAACCGATATTGCGGCTTGCGGCCGCGCGCCCCCTCATCGACATTCCGCGTTTCGTAAAAGGCTCGAACGGGCACGACGCAACGGCCGCCTTCGACGGCCTCGCTCCACAGGTCCGACCCCGATAGCGCCGATTCGATGCGCGCGTTGAACACGAGCCCGCGCTTCCAAGAAACGTCGACGCCCCATAGCAGGTCGACCCGCGCCAGATCGCTTTCTTCCGCCACAATCACCGAGCTCTCCGCGCCCGGATAGCAATCAAGCGCATCAAGTGGCACGTCCACCGGCCTCCCGAACGCCGGCGGCACCACCGTTGCCTCCCCCGCGCCACTCGCCAGCGCCCGCCGCACGGCCCGCAGCCAATCGAGCACCGCATCGGCCTCTTCCCCGCTCACCATCTCAAACCGATGACACACAACGGCCCCCTTCGGATTCGCGCCCGCACGCTTTCTCGCCCCAAACTCGCAGCTGAATAAGACCTATCCGGAAGATACTGTTTTGCAATATGCGTGAGCTTGATCTGTAAAACTCGCACTGTAGCGAAATCTATTGAATATAGACAGGTCGTAGGAATATACCAAGTATAGTAAATATAGCAAATCTATTTTTCGGACGAAGTATAGCAAATATAATTCTCAAGCGAAGTAGAGCAAACGTAGCCTCTCCGGCTACGCATGAGAAAGCGAGGGCGTCATGGCCGCCGATGTTCTGTTCTTGGAATACCCGAAGTGCTCCACCTGCCAGAAAGCGAAGAAGTGGCTGGACGCGCATGACGTGGCCTACACCGATCGGCACATCGTGGAGGACAACCCCACGGCCGAGGAGCTGCGCGCGTGGCACGAGCGGAGCGGGCTGCCCCTGAAGCGCTTCTTCAACACGAGCGGCATGCTCTACCGCGAGATGGAGCTGTCGAAGAAGCTGCCCGACATGCCCGAAGACGAACAGTACACCCTGCTGGCCACAAACGGCATGCTCGTGAAGCGCCCCCTGCTGGTCACCGCCGACGCCGTCATCCCCGGTTTCAAGGAAGCCACCTGGGAAGCGGCGCTGGGAGCCTAAGGAAGACTCGCGCTTCAGAAGATCGCACGGCTCTCTCGAATCTGGAATCGCGCTCCAGATTCGAGAGGCTTTAACAAACCAAGCACCAATGTCGAAAGTTGTCGCAAAGACGACAAAAGCCGCCCGGGAAACCGGACGGCTGAGAAGGAGCGGGCGCAGGGAGGGAGGCGCCCACACGGGATTGTTTGGAGGTCGGCGGACCGAAGTTCCGGAAGCCCATCGCAGACCGAAGAGTTTCCGGAACCTCGTGGCCCTCTAATGGCTAGGAGGTGGCCGATTGCGGAAGACCCGCCGGCTCTTCGCCGTCTTCCAGCTGCTGGCACATCGCCAGCGCTTCGGCGTAGTCGGCCTGGTAGGCCTGCACCTCGGCAGACAAAGCGGCGAGCGATTCCGCTGGCAGCAGGGCCGCATGGGCCTCTTCCACCGTGTCGAAGGGGCTCGCCTCCAACGCTCGGTCTAGGGCCTGCTCGGCGTTCTGGGCAGGCCCCACCTTCAAACCGCGCTGGGTACCTGCGGCCATCAGCGCGAGGCGCAAGTCGCCCAGGTGCGCCGCCTTCTCGGCAGCATCTCCCCCGGCGGCCTCCGATCGGGCCAGAGCCGCTTCGGCCTCACACACGCAAGCCTCTGCCTCGGCCACCAGCGTCTCAGCCCGGACGAGCTCGGCCGCCCGGTAGGCCGCCGCCTTCGCCAGGCCGTCCACCTCGGCAGCGGAGCGGGCGCGCGCCAAGGCCGCGCCCTTCTCTTCCATCGCCGGCAGCTGGGCGTACAGGCGCTCTAGCCGCCCGAACGCCTGCTCCGCGTCAACCGCTTCCACGACTTCCGCAGCTTCCACGACTTCCGCAGCTTCCACAGCTTCCGCAGCTTCCACCGACACCGCCACCGCCCCCGGAGCAGCCGCCGCAACAGCGACTGCCCCGATTTTCGCAGCTTCCGCAGACACTAGATCTCCTGGTACACGCCGGCCAGCTGCTCGCCGAGGCACTTGCCCTGCACGAGGCAGCGCCCGTGGCTGTTGCCCTGGATGTTGATCGGGTAGTCCACGGCGTAGATGTCGCCGGCGCAGTTGCCGATGGCGTACAAACCGGGGATGGGCTCGTCGTTCTCGTTCAGCACCTCGAAGTTATCGGAGATGTGGATGCCGCCCACGACGGAGAGCAGGCCGGGCGCCACCATGCAGGCAGTGAAGGGGCCCTGCTCGATGGGGAACAGGAAGTGGTCCTCCTTGAAGAAGTCGGTATCCTCGCCGGCCTTGCACAGCTTGTTGTAGCGCTCGACGGTGGCCTTCAGCTCGGCGGGATCCACCTCGATCAGCTCGGCCAGCTCCTCCAGGGTGTCGGCGCGCTTGTAGTAGTCCGGCACCTCGGTCAGGCCGTTCTCCACGGTCTTGGTGTGGCCGTCCACGGCCGCCTGGTAGTCGGAGCCGTAGGGGCGGAAGGTGTCCCAGAACATGCCGCCGCCGTGCTCAAGCGAGCCCAGAAGGTCGTTCTGCCAGTTGGCATCGAAGATGGACCAGGCATGGTCGGCGCCGCCGTTGTACATGACGCCCAGGCACTTGCCCTGAACCCAGGTGGCCTCGTTCATGAAGCGCTTGCCGTCGGGGTTCACGAACAGGAAGGGGCCGTGGAAGGTGGCGGCGGCCTGCGGGTGCATCATGGTCGGCCAGGGGCCCTCCTGGAAGGCGCCGCCGGCCCAGGCGGCCATGTTGTGGCCGTCGCCCACGTTGCCCTGGTCGGAGCACAGACGGGTGAACACGCGGTTGGCCACCGGGGCGAACTCGTTGATGTACTCGTCGCTGTAGCTGATGTCGCCGGTGGCAAGCACCACGCCCTTGGAAGCGTTGTACTGCACGTACTCGCCGGACTTGTTCTGGCAGATGGCGCCGGTCACCTTCCCGGACTCGTCCTGCACCAGCTGCACGGCGGGCATCTCGTAGACGAACTCGGCGCCGGCCTTCAGGGCCTCGGCCTCGAACATGTACTCAACGAAGTCGGCCATGGTGTGCTCTTCGAAGATGGGGCCGCCGCTCATGAAGTGGTAGCAGGCGATCTCGGGGTGCACCGTGGAGTTGGAGCCCACGGTGACCATGCACTTCGCGCCGTTGGCCTCGGCCATGTCGAGGAACCAGTTCATGCAGCGCTCGGACTCGCGGAACCACTTGCCCACGAGCGACTCGCGGCAGCGGTTGCCGCACGTGGAGACCCAGCGCTCCATCTCCAGGGATTTGTCGAACTTCAGCCCCAAATCGTCCAGGGCGCGCGAGGCGATGGCGCCGGTGCCGCCCACGCCATGGCCGTTGAGCACGGCATCCTTCTCCACGAGGATGGTCTTGGCGCCGTTCTGGGCCGCGGAAAGCGCGCAGCAGGTGCCGGAGTAGCCGCCGCCGATGACGAGCACCTCGGTGTCGACGGTCTGGGAGATCTGGTCGGCCGCGATAGGCTCGGGCTTCACTTCCCAGGTGTGCTTGGCGGCCTCGCCGGTTTCGGCCAGCGCCGCGTCGGCCTTGGTGGCCTCGGTCTGCGGTGCGCATCCGGCCAGGCCGAGCGCGGCCACGCCGGCGGCGCTAAAGGCAGCGCCCTTGAGCAAGTTGCGACGAGAAATTCCAGTCATGTTTTCCCTCCATAGTCTCGGTGACTGAACGGTTCCGAAGCTTTCGCGGCAGCTACCTGGGCCCTTCACCCAAGCTGTCCACACGAAGCCGGAACCGACGCCCCGGCCCTCTCATTGGCGGAACGCAAGAAGCACTATGCCCTCTTCCGCCCTTTCGCGTAAGCCACCAAATTGGGTAAATTCGCAGCAGCGGGAACCCGAAACGTGGCGCAGCATCACGCTTTTGAGGGGGACATATTTTGGGTTGTTTTTGAAAAATCCCAGTTCATAGCCAAGTATCATCGCAAACTTGTTGGGTGCGCCGCCTCCGGCCACCGGCTGCGGCTGCTAAAATGCACCAGGGAGGAAGGATGCCACATGCAACGCGCCAAAAGGCTTTTGGAAGGTCTGCGAATACACCACCTCGGCTTCGGCTTTTTCTGGACCGTCACCTTTATCGTGCTCGCAGGGTTCCAAGGCGCAGGCGCCGTCGCCGATTATTGGCAGATCTACATTCTCACCGAACAGACGCTCATGCCCCTGGCCGTAGGAGCCCTGGGCGCCCTGTGCGCCTTCCGCCGTTGCGAGCTTCCCCATTGGACGGCCTCGGCGGCGAGCTTCATGCTCAGCGGAGCCGCGCTTCTCTACTTTCTCGCGTTTCATTTCGGCCAAAGCGACGGCGCCATCGCGACGGTCGCGGGCGTGCTCATGGGCGGCTCCTGCGCTCTGTTCTTCCTGCTTTGGGAGATGTTCTACGTAACCGAAGGCCAGCAGCGCGCCCTCATCTGCATTCCCCTTTCGGCCGCCATGTCGGTGGCCTTGTATTTGCTCATTCGCCTTTTACCGCCCGTTGCCGTAGCCCTGGCTGCCGTTTGCGTGCTCCCCTTCTTAGCACTTCTCTGCCTTCAGAAGAGCCTCGCCGAAATTGAGGCCGACGCCACGGCGCCCCTCACGCGCCCCGCCCTGAGACGCGCCGTGGGCGACCTATGGCGCCCCGCGCTTTGCGTCAGCATCCTCGGTTTTTCGTGGAAGCTCATCGCCGGCATCGAGCCGGCCCAAAGCTCCGGCGGCGCCGCGGTGCTCGTCGGATTCGCGACGGCGGCCCTTTTGGTGGTGGCCCTCGAGCTGTTTCTTTCGAAGGGCTTCGACATCCTGCATATCTGTCAGGTACTTTTTCCCGCGCTCACCGTCGTATTCCTGCTACCGTCGTTGTTCGGCCAGCAGTACACAACGCTGCTCGTGGCGTTTCTCATGTTCGGCTTCGAGGTGGTGAACCTGCTGCTCATCATCACCTGCGCGGTGTATACCATCCGAAACGGACTGCCCTCCTCACCGCTGTACGCCCTGTGCATCGGGCCAGTCCTGCTTTCCATGGCCGTGGGCAGCGGGCTGGCCGAGCTTCTGGGGCCGGCGCTTTCCGATGACCTCGCCCATTGGACGAACGTCATCCTGCTTTGCGTGGTGCTGCTGTCGGTCGCACTCATTCTGGTCACGCGCGGAAAGGGCCAGGCGCTGGCCTCCATGACTGACGCGGAGCTGCTGAACCGCGGCACAACGTTACGGCGGGGACGGCGCGATAGTCGCCGGGATGGCCGCCAAGGTGCTAAGCCAGCCAACGGCAGCGCGCGTCAACGGGGAGACGCACTGCACTCCCCGGATGCGACAGCAGCAGACGCCACACGAGTTCCCAGTGACGGCCCCTCCGAGCAACAGCGCCGCATTCGCAGCTACCTTGAGGAGCACGGCCTTTCTCCGCGCGAGATTGAGGTGGCCGAGCTGCTCATGAAGGGCCATACGGTATCGGCCATCGCCGGCAAGCTGTTCATCTCGGAAAACACCACTCGCGGCCATGCCAAAAGCATCTACAAGAAACTCGCCATCCACTCCCGCCAAGAGCTAGTCGACCTAGACGACCAGCTCACCCGGGCGTAACGTTCACTGAATGCCCTGGCCGCTATCGAACCCATGCCGCGGTGTCGCGAGGTGCTTGGATGTCGAACGGCATCGGAATTCTACGCCACAGCTTCCTCCGGCAACTTGCAGACGTCGACCCAGGTGCTGCCCGGTGTGCAGGCGGCCAGCTCGTCGGGAGCGAGGGCGATGGCGCTGTTGGAGCTGCCGCAGGCCGGGTACACCACGTCAAAGCGGCGCAGTGATTCATCGAGGTACACGTCGCAGTCCTCGTTCACCGCGAAGGGGCACACGCCGCCCACCGCGTGGCCGACGCGCTCCTCGGCCTCTTCAGCAGGAAGCATGCGAGGCTTGGTTCCAAACTGGGCCTTGAACTTCGGGTTCGCAATGCGGGCATCTCCCGCGCACACCACGAGCGCCACTCGGTCGCCCACGGCAAACGACAGCGTCTTGGCAATGCGCGCCGGCTCGCAGCCCACGGCCTGAGCCGCCAGCTCCACGGTTGCGCTGGATGTGGGGAATTCCATAACATCCCCCTCGCGCCCGAATTCCGCAAAATACGCCTTCACCTTATCGATCGCCATCTCGCGTACCGCCTTTCGCCACCATCTTCGACGTTGTGGAATAATAGCACGACACACATCTCCGGGAAGCCCTGAGGAGGACTCATGATCTCGTTCGAGAACGACTATTCCACCGGCGCCCATCCGCGCATTCTGGAAGCGCTGGCGGCGACGAACCTGGAGCCGGCGCCGGGCTATGGCAGCGACCGCTTTTGCGAAAGTGTGGCGGCCCGCATCCGCGCGGCTTGCGATGACGAGACCGCCGACGTGTTCTTCCTCACGGGCGGCACCCAGACTAACGCCGTGGTCATTTCGGCTCTGCTGGCCGGGCACGAGGGCGTGATCGCTGCCGATACGGGGCACATCGCCGTTCATGAAGCCGGTGCCATTGAAGCCACTGGGCACAAGGTGCTCACCGTGCCCGAATGCGACGGCAAACTGCGCGCCGCCGACGTGGAAGCTTATCTGGAGACTTTCTACGCCGACGCCAGTTACACCCACATGGTGTTCCCGGGCATGGTGTTCATTGCGCATCCCTCCGAGCTGGGCACGCTGTACTCTTTGGCCGAGCTGGAAGAACTCTCGGCGCTCTGCCGCCGCCATCAGATCCCGCTGTACTTGGACGGTGCGCGCCTCGCCTATGGCCTGGCCGCTCCCGACACCGACGTCTCCCTGACCGACATCGCGCGCCTCACCGACGCCTTCTACATCGGCGGCACCAAATGCGGGGCACTCTGCGGCGAGGCGGTCGTGTTCCCGCGCGGCGGCATGCCCCGTCACTTCCTCACCCACGCCAAGCAGCACGGGGCCCTTCTGGCAAAGGGACAGCTGCTCGGCGTGCAGTTCGACACGCTGTTCACCGACAGGCTGTATGACGAGTTGGGTCGCCACGCCATCGCCATGGCCGGCGAGCTGCGCCGCATCCTGCGCGAGGCCGGCTGCACCTTCTTCCGCGAAAGCCCCACCAACCAGCAGTTCGTCGTTCTGGACAACGCCCAAGTCGAGGCACTGGCCGAGCGCGTCCGCTTCAGCACCTGGGAAAAGCTCGGGGACGGCCGCACCGTCATCCGCCTCGTCACCAGCTGGTCCACCACCCCCGACGATCTCGCAGCCCTGAAAGCGGCCCTGCACGAAGTGATGTAGGCGCACGACTGCGACAGCGGAGCCATCAAGGCGCGACATGCATATCGTTTCAGGCGCCACGGAAAGGCAGGGCTGCAGGGCTGCAGGGCTGCAAGCTGCAGGCCGCGGGCACTTCAGGCGTTGCGAGCATTGCGAGCCCCAGGCCGCGGGCACTTCAGGCGTTGCGAGCATTGCGGACTGCGGACGCACCGTCCCAAGCGCCGTGAGCGAACCGAACCAAAATCATCCCACTCCAGCCGGTCTTGCTATCTAGCGTAGTTTCCATCGAACTCCGGTGGAACATTATTGCGTTTTTGGTGCCTCGGCTTTCAGCAGGTGCACCACGACTCCCGACAAGCGCTCATTCGCCTTGCTTCTGCCTCCCCCGGCTGCACCAATTCTGCAGTTTTTCGCCAAACTTCGCCGGAATAGCCTCTCGCACTATGCGGTTTTGCACCAAAAACGTTATTCCTCGCCAAAATGAGAGGGACTCCCTACCGCTTCAAAGGTGCGTCGAGGCTCAAGCGGCAGGCCAAGCTGCCGACGTAGCTTCAGTTTTCGATCACGAGCATTTCTTACACATGTGCGGTTGCGCTTGCCCAAAACCCGCAGCATCGACTGCGCTATCGTGTCGCAAGCAAACAAACTCTCAAGCTCGTTGTCGGTGACTAGCACCACGTCGATGCCCATGGCTCGCAACGCATTCACGCGGCGCGAGTCTCGAGCACGGTGCAATTCCCCCTCGTGAAAAGCCCTGCTTTGGTACTCCATGGCCAAACGAGCTGATGGCCAGAACAGGTCGCATCGCAGCATTCGTGTTTCGGCGATAGCATAAGCCTCACCCGTGCATTCAACCTCATAGCCCATAAGGGGAATGCCCAGACCGTATCCGCCCAACGCCACTGGCAGCCCGAACAACAACGCACATTTCGCCTCACGCGGCGACTCCGCCCCTTTGGCAATGTACGACAATGCGCGCTGAGCACGCTTTGCTCCATGCATGCCGGGATTCATGCGCAAGAACTGGGCAAGCTGTCGCGTAGTCATCAAAGGGTCGGCATGGTATCGCGTAGGCTCACCCGCTTTTCCTCTGCGATAGGTGCCGCAAAGCTCATAACCCAACTCAAGCAGTTCGATCAACGAAAGCGACGTTGCCATTTGCACAAAGGTGAACGGTACGCTGGTCACCCTTGTCCCTTCACCCAGCGAAAGCAAGCCCGTGCCGCCAAACGGCTTCCCGCTGCGATGAAATTCGACAACATCGGTGCGGTGGTTGTGAGACGTAGAAGCGCTTGTAACATGGAGGGGCCGAGAAAGGGAGAGCGCGGGGCACTGCTCCAAAATGCGATCGCTTGCCAACTGCGCATCCTTTAAGGACGGTGCTTGGTCGGGGAACTTTCGGCTACGCATGGGCTGGGGCTTTTGGGACGGGGGCAATGCCGTCAGTATTTCCAGCGCTGTCTTGTGGCTAAAGCAAACGATCCGCCGGGAAGCGACGGGGGAAGATGGCCGAACCATGACGCACTCCTCTCGGGCCCGTCGTGAGAGGATCTTGCGAATCTGGTATGCAGAGACCCGGACACAGCCTCTGAGCACGGACTGTTGGAAACAGGATTCGCACTGGCTCGTAAGCATTGCAGTGTACCATGAGCACAAACGCCTGTCACGGACTTCCACGGGTCTTTCCTTTGAGTTTTGGCCGCTAATTTCGAAATCGGTGCATAGCAAGCGAGGAGAAGGCCAGCATCTGCCCTCAGAACTCGTTTATCTGCACCGAAAGCGAAAAATTTGCGCTACTTTTCTCGGCAAGGAAATGATTATCCCCGAGCATGTGCACCAAAAACGCCAAAATACGCCATGGAGAGCAAAACCACCTGCGCACATCTGCGCAGCACCCTGTCACGGGCACCTGCGCGCCCGCATCGGAGTACCGCTGTATGCTGCGGGGCACCATACCCAAAGCACAAGACGGGCCCAGACGCACAAGGTCAGGGCCCGTTTAGATCGTTCAGGTCGTCAACCAACGGTGCTGTCAGCCAACCGGGCGTTACCCGAGGTTAATCTGACGATGCAGCACGCGGGTCAGCACCAGGTAGTAGGCGATGCCGATGAGGATGAACACCACGCCCGTCACCAGAGCCACCGTGCCCACAGACATCAGAATCGCGAAGCACACCAGCGCACCGAGCGCCGGGAACACCAGGTGCATGAACACGGCCTTTGCGCCCGAACGCTGCTTCAGCTGGAACCAGCAGAACACGATGACCGACACGTTCAGCATCACGTAGGTGGACAGCGCGCCGAAGTTCGAGATCTTCACCACGGTGTTCATGTCGATGCCGCTGAAATGGAAGAGCAGCGTCAGCACCACGGACAGGGCGATGATGAAGATGACGGCGTTCAACGGCGAGTTCGTGCGCTTGTTCATCTTGGCCATGAACTTCGGCAGGCAGCCGCCATTGGCCATGGTGAACATGACGAAGGCGATGGAGTTCTGCTGCGCGATAGCGGTGAACACGCCCTGGGCCAGCGCCACGCCCACGGCGCACACGATCATGAGCCAGGGACCGGCGGCCATCTTGGCCACGGCGTAGAACGCGTTGTCAGTGTTGCCGGCAAAGGCCGCGCCCGACGGATCGATGCACGTGGCGATGAAGCACTGCAGCGCGTACAGCACGCACAGCAGAATGGCCATCACCATCATGGCGCGCGACGGCCCGTGCTTGGGGTCCTTCGCCTCTTGGGTCAGCGTGGCGATGGCGCCGAAGCCCACGTAGGACATCACAGCCAGCGACACAGCGGACATGGTGCCGCCGAACTCGAACTTGGCGGGGTTGAACAGGTTGGTCGGCGAGAAATTCGCGCTCTCGGGATGCTGCACGACGAAGACCACGCCGCATACGACGAACAGCGCGAGAATCGCCAGCTGAGCCACCAGTGCCACTTTGTTCACCACCATGGCGGTCTTCATGCCGATAAGCGACACGATGGCCACAATAATGAGGAACCCAAAGCACAGAGCCAGAATCGGCACATCCGGCAGCATGCTGTGAATGGCGATAGCCGCGATGAGGTACACCATGGCCGGGCTCACCAAGTACTGCAACAGCATCAGCCAGCCGGCGATGAAGCCGGGCAGCTTGCCGAACACGTGGCTCACATAGGTGAAGATTGATCCCGAAGACGGGAAATGCTGAATCATGATGCCAAAGGAGAACACCGAGAACAGCACGGCCACGAACCCGATGAGGAACGCGAGCGTGGGCATGCCGCCGGAGTCGGCGAACACGCCGCCGTAAACGGCCATGGGCGAGATGGGCACCATGGTGATGAGGCCCCATACCACCATGTCCTTCACGGTAAGGGTGGCTTTGAAGTCGTCGCCGGACTTCTGCTGGGTGGCCACGGTCGGCTTGGTCACCTTCGCTCCGTTGTTTTCCGGCATGGAGAGGCGGGCGACCGTGGCGTCATCGGGGGCGCCCGTCGCCGCACCGGATGCAGCCGCGGCTACGGCTACGGGTGCCTTCGGCGGCGCGCCCGTTTTTGTCTTTCCGTTTGCACTCATTGAGAACACCTCTTTTTACCCTCGAGGGGGCCTCGCCGCCCGCACATCCTGCGGCGCGGCCCCCTTCCGAAACACTTACTTAGAAGACCCCTTGGCAGCACCGGCGTCGTCGGCGCCTGCCGCACCGGCAGCGCCGTCGGCAGCATCGCCGCCCTTGGTCGCGCCCGCATCGGAGGCGGTGCCGGCAGCCTTCTCCGGCGCAGCAGCCGTCTCGGCACCAGCCCCGCGCGCAGCCTTGCGCGCCTGGTCGGCCGCAGCCTTGGCCTCCTTCACCTCGCGGCGAGCGGACGCCAAGTCGCTGTCGGCTTCCACCTGCTGCTCGAGCGCCTCGGCAGCCACCGCCTCGGCATGGGCTTTGGCCTGCGAGGACTTCTCGGCCGCCAAGGCTGCCACCTCAGCCGCAGCCGCTCGCTTGGCGTCGGCCGCCGGGTCGCGCGGCACCGGTTCGGCAGCCACTTCGTCAGCAGGCGCCGCCGGCACTTTCGCATCAAGCCGCACGGGCTCGGTGCCTTCCACCGGGGCCGTCTTCTTCAGGCCCACCGTGGCCGACGTGCCAATACCGGCTTTCTCCGAAATCATCGCCGGCTGGCTTAAGGGAATGGCACCCAAAGCGCCAATGGACGTGCCGCTGGTCTTCACCGGATGGTTCATGGCCGCCGGATCGTCGCCGGCCTCAATAGCCGGAGAGGACGGATGGTGCTTGCCCGGCACGTACTCGTCGGGAAGCACGATCTGCTCGTTGGGGTTCCACAGCTTCTTGATGGGCATGCCCATGGGGTTCTGGCCCTCGCTCATCAACTCGGACGGCACGTTGGACAGAACCTTCTGGGGCTTCTTCAAACCCTCGATCTGCCAAGTGAACGGCGCGAACACGTTGTTCGGATCAGCCCAATGATGGCGCTTGGACGCCTGGTACACGCCGAAGCAGATGGCGAAGGTGACAACGATGATGGCCACGATAACCACCACGTAGGTCACCGGGCTGCCCACTTCCTCGGCCACCTGGGCCGGCGGGATGATGGCCAGCACGATGCCGAACAAGCAGGCCAGAAGACCGAGGCCGGCCACAAGCCACGCGCCCACGTTACCGCCGGGCACCTTGAACAGGCGCGGACGGTTCGGCTGGTCGTGGCGCAGCTTCAGGAACGAGACGAACATGAGCACGTAGTACATCATGTAGAGGATGGTGATGGCTTGGGTGATGAGCACGACGAAGCCCTCGATGTTCGGAATGAGGAAGCACAGGAAGGCAATGAGGGTCATGAACGTCATCTGCAGGTACATAAGGCGGCTCGGCATGCCGTGCTTGTTGGAGTTCTGCAGCACCTTCGGCAAAAAGCCGGAGCGTCCGGCCTGGCCGAGCATGAACGAGGGACCGGCCATGTTGGTGACGAGCGACGCCATGGAAGCGCCGAGGCCGACCCACACGAAGGCCACGTAAATCCACGGGCAGTTGAAGGTGGCGCCGAGGATCTTATAGGTCTGGTACAGGCCGTAGACCAGGTTCATGTCGGATTTCGGCGTGACGATGGCGATGCACACCGTACCGGCGATGAAGATGATCAGCGTCAGGATCATGGCGATGAAGATGGACAGCGGGAATTCCTTCTGCGGCTTCTTCAGCTGCTTGATGTGGGCAGCGTTCATATCGATGCCCGCGAAGCTGAAGAACACGCCGGCGGCCAGGGCCAGGTTGGTGAGGCTGAAGCCGTCAGCGAAGGGATTGAACGCCTCGGGCGTAGGGGTCACGTTGGACACGTTGCCCTGGGCGAGCCACACCACCGTGAAGATGACGATGAACGCCAGCGGAATGAACGTGCCGATGATGACGCCGTACTTAGTCAGGCGGGCGAAGGCCTTCACGCCCTTGGTGGACAGGAAGGTCAGGCCCCAGTAGTAGGCCAGCCACGCCAGAATGATGAAGAACTGGTTCTCCGGATGGTTCATGAACTGCACAGCCCAGTCCCAATCAGGCGTATAGAAGCCGATGGTGGCCGATGCCGATGCAACGCCCATACCGAAGTTGATGGAGGTCTGGAACCACAGAATGAGCAGACACGTAAATGCCAGCCCAGGGCCCATAGCCTCGCCGACCCAGCGGAAGATGCCGCCGCGCTGGCCCCAGCCGGAAGCCAGCTCGGCCGCCACCAAACCGGTGGGCAGGAAGAACACCAGAGCGCCGATGATGAAGAGCGTGACGGAGGACAGCCCGTAATAAGCCTGCTGGACGTCGTTGGCGACGCTGCCGATGATGGTCACGTTCATCATGACCAGAGCCATCAGGCTGATATAGGTTCCACTGCTGGCCTTCGCTGCGCCCTTCGCCGGCGCTTTGGCCGCATGAGTTGTAGTTTGGGAGCTCATAGTTACCCCTCACGAAAGGGCCCGGCGGGGCGGGCTCCCCTTCCCGGGACGTCATTCCCGGAAAAGGCACCCCGCCGGACAGCGGATAGTTGCCGCGCGCGACTCGCAAAAGCCGCCCGCAGGGGCCGGCCTTGGGGCATCCCGTGCGGAACCCCCGAGGCCGGCGCCCGATTGCCGCTTAGGCGGAAACCGGATTGAAGGTGTTCCAGAACGGCCACACGATGGGGTCGGAGTCCAGCGCCTTCTGCATCTCGGGGCTCAGGCGATCCTTGCGGATGGCCACCTCGTAGACGAAGTTGTCGAACCACTCGTCGCTGCAGACGAAATACCCGTTGTTGCCGGTCTTCATGCCGTGGTTCTCGGTGCCCCAGGAGTTCTCGATCTTCCACTTCGTGGGCTTGCCGTCCTTGATATCGACGCCGGCGATGGTCATGGCGTGGGTCGGCAGGCTCTCGTGGGTGGCGAAGCGCTGGGCCTTGTCCATGGTGAACTTCACGCCGAACATGGCCTCAAGGTCGTACAGATCGAAGTCCATGACACCGGCGTTGCGGTCACAGTGCTGCAGCACGTCGGAGCCGAACCAAACGGGCTCGCCGTCCTTCAGGGAGTCGATGACGTAGCCCTTCAGCTCCTCCATCGGCACGTTCAAATACAGGTTGCGACGCTCGGGAATCTGGTCGGAATCCTGGATGGCGTACATGCGGCCGTAGGGCTTGTCGTCGCCGGGCACGTTGATGACGCCGATGTAGTCGTCCAAGTCGATGGGCACATACTTCTTCAGGAACTCCAACGGGGTGATGCCGAGGTCGGCATGGTAGTGGCCCTTGGCATCGTTGTAGGTGAAGTCGAACTTCTGCACCGGCTCACCGAAGCACACGGCCAGCACGCGGTACACCTCGGAAAGCATTTCCTCCTGGGTGGCCTTGGTATCCTTGTCCTCCTGGGCCATAGTGCGCAGCTTCAGGGCATCCTGGCGCAGCAGGTGCGAAAGCACCGTGTTCAGCTCGGCGGTGTTGTTGGTGCAGTGGGTCTCGGCCTGGGCCTCGTGCGGCACAACGCCGTACTTCTTCACCAGGGCGCACACCATATCCCAGTCGCCGCCGTCGGCCATGGGCGTCGTGAAAAGCCAGTCGACCTCGCGGTCGTCCAGCGGCTTGTCGGCCGTGGCCACCACGTGCTCGAGGAACCAGGCGGCGCGCTCCAGCTTGTTGAAGAACGCCAGGTAGGCCTGGGACAACTCGAAGGTGCCCTTCGGCAAATCAAGTTCCTTCTCAATGTGGAAGCGCAGCACGTTTAAGCAGGCGAACATCCAGCAGCGGCCCGACATCTTCTGGTTGGCCACGGCCTGATCGTCCACGTCGATGGAAAACGCGAAGTTCTTGGGGCTCATGCGCTTGAGCACCTCCACGCTTTCCGCCGACTCCAGAATGCCGTTCTTAGTCACCGCGCGCTGGGCCACGTGCTGGGTTTCGGCCTTCTTGTAGGATTCGGCCATCTTCGCGATTTGTTCCTTTGAGATTTCCATAATCTATGCTCCTTATCCTCGATTGGTTAGCGTTGATCTATATGGAAGGAACGCGGCGCCGTGGAAAAGCGCCGGTTCGAATTCCCTTTAGTCGAAGAGCGTCCAGGGCTGAGTCGGGCGATCTTCCAGGTAGCCGTCCATCCACTTCCACAGCGGGTGCTGGTCCATGAAGTCCTTCGCCACGAACTCCACGCCGTCGGCGCGACCGTAGCGGCCCCACATCTTCAGGTGCTTCACGTCGTCGGGGCCGGCGGCCTTGGCATCGCAGGAGCCAGCCGGATAGAACGGGATGTTCCACACGGCATCGGGGTCGTCGGCGTAGTACTGCGGATCCACGTCGTAGTGGGCACAGATGTCGCGGCTCGACGGGCAGTTGTAGCCGAGGTACACGTCATAGGTGTCGGCGAGCATCTTCTTCACGACTTCCAGGTCGATCTTGCCGTAGTACTGATCGATGAGTTCCATCCAGCGCTGGCGACGGGCACCGGTCTGCTGGCGCGGGTCGTTGAAGCCGTTGTCCTTGCACTCCAGGTTGCGGATGCGCGGATCGAACACAGCGTTGCAACCGAAGTACGCGCCGTCGAAGGTGCGCTCGAGGCTCGTGAATTCCAAGCCCTGCTCGAAGCGGGCGATCTCGCCGGTATTGTGATCGGCGATGAGCCAGGCGTTGGCGTAGCCGCCGTTGTTGCCTTTGTTCAGGCGCTCGACGAACTCGTCGATGGTGGCCGCGTACTGCACGGCGTCACGGATGCGCACCCACTCGGGCATGCCCGCGTCGTCGTAGCGGTCGAAGCCGGCCAGAGTGGTCTCAGTGATGTTCAGGCCCGCGGCGGTCACGTAGAAGTCGGTCATGGACGACAGCATGCACGGCGCCGAGGCCTGCATGATGAAGGCATAGCCGTCGTCGGGTTCCACGCGCTTGCAGATATTGAAGTACTGGCCGCTCCAGAACTCGTCGAAGCTCTCATGGCCCAGGTAGGGCTTGCCGTCCACCGTGGCCGAGCCGGTGGCCACGATGGCAGAGCAATGCTCCTTGCGGTGGGTCTTCATGAGCGGACGGCTCATGATCTTGCCGGCGTTCTGGGGCCACCAGTAGCCGGTGATCTCCATCCAATCGTTCCACGCGATCATGTCGTCGGTGGTGGTGGGGATGCCGGCAGCCGTCAGGCCCTCGGCCATGCCGCGCAGCTCTTCGAGCCAGCGGGTGGGAATCTTGTCGCAGTGCAACTTCAGCGCCTGCTCGGCGAACCACTCGTAGGTCATGCCGAAGGTTTCCAGGGTCATGAACTTGTACACGCGCAGGGCGTCTTGGTACTCGTCGGCCAGAAGGTAGCCCTCCTGGAAGCCGCACTCGTAGGGGGTGCCCTTCACCTTGATATGCTGCCAGCCGTTGATCTTCTGCAGCTGAGCGTGATCGATAATTGATTGCTGCTCTTGAGTGACCATTGTCGTCTTCCTTTCCAGGGTGCGCCGGGGCGGGCGGCCTTGCGGACAACTCCCTTGAGCCGTCCCGCGGGCGAGCTTCAACGCACGAACTCGCGGATTCGTGATATATCCTGCGCTCTTGCTCGGCGTTTTGGCGACGGGGGCGGTTTTCGTTGCTGCGCCGTTATAGATTAGTTTTCCGCTGATTTTCTAAGTTCTAGCTGGGTGTTTTCCCGAGCCTCATCGCATCCTTTCGCGAGTGCAACACAGGATCGTCGATTCACCGAATGGTTTCAGATCGGATGCCCGCCTGCGCGGAAACGCTGCCTGTGGGAGGATACGCATGTTGCAACCATTCGACGACTGGGAGGTTCCCATGGACAAGTACATTTGCGACGTATGCGGCTACATCTACGACCCCGAGGTGGGCGACCCGGACGGCGGCATCGCGCCGGGCACGGCCTTCGAGGATATTCCCGACGACTGGGTATGCCCCATCTGCGGCGTCGGCAAGGACGACTTCTCACTGTACGAGGGTTAGCCTACGGCAAAACCTATAGCCCACTCGAACTGCAAGGGCGTCCCTTTGGGTCGCCCTTTCCCTTTCTTCTTGCCCTTTTTTCTGCGCCCGCTAAACTGAAGGTGGCTGGCAGCTCATAAGGAACGCGATCTCGAGGGGAGAGCCATGTCCCACGCAACGCCGCACCGTCTGCTGTACTTCTTCGTCGCCTTCGTGCTGCTCATGTTCTTCGGGCTCATCTATGCCTGGTCGCTGTTCGTCGACCCACTGGAGGCGGAATTCGGCTGGGATCGCTCGGCCACCTCGGTGGTATTCACGCTCTCTATCATCACCTTCTGCGCCGGCATGCTCGTAGCGGGCGCGCTGGAAGAACGCACATCCCCGCGCACGGTCATGCTCATCACCGCCGCCTGCCTGGGGCTGGGGCTTATCGCCTCGGCCTTCACCGAATCGCTGCCTTTCATTTACGCCACCTACGGCGTGCTGGTGGGAGCCGGCGTGGGCCTTGGCACCGATGTGGTTATGTCCGTCACGCTGAAATGGTTCCCTGACAAGCAGGGCCTGGCCTCCGGCGCCATGCTCATGGGCTTCGGCGGCGGCACCATGCTGTTGTCCCCCGTCGTCACTACGATGTTGGGCACGCTCGGATGGCGTCTGACCTTCGGAGCGCTGGGAGTCATTTTCGCCGTGCTGGTGGGGGCCGGCGCCTTCATCATGAAGCTGCCGACACCGGAATATGTTCGCCCTCTTCTGGAAAAGGCGCGGCAGAACGCCACCGTGGCGGCCGTCGACATGACGGGTGGCCAAATGGTGCGTACGCCCACGTTCTGGGTGTTCATGGTGTATCTGATGCTCGTCACCTGCGGCGGTCTGGCGCTCATCAGCCAAGCAGTGCCGGCGGCCATGGAATTGCTCATGGGCGCTGGAGCAGCAGCGAGCGGGGCAGCGAGCGCGGGGGCGGGAGCGAGCGGGGCAGCGGCGGCTGGCGCGGGCGTCAGCGCCGTGCTGACCGAGGCCGAGGCGCTTATGCTGGCTACCGCGGCCATGGGCAGCGTGTCGGCCATGAACGGACTCGGGCGCCTCATCAACGGATTCATCTGGGATAAGTTCGGCTATCGCGTATGCCTCACCTGGATCGCCGTGGCCTTCGCCGCAGGCATGCTCTGCTGCGCCTTCGCCATGATGGGCGGCAATTTCCTGCTACTCGTAGCCGGCTTCATGCTGCTCGGCCTTATGTACGGTGGGAATATGTGCTCGATGTCGGCCATGGTGGGCACCTTCTTTGGGCCGAAGTACTACGGCATCAACTACGCCATCGCCACCTGCCAGATGATCCCGGCCGCCATCGTAGGTCCGCAGATTCTCGCCCTCTCGCAAATGGGATCGGGCAGCTACCTCGGCGCCTTCTGGGTCTTCTTCGCCGTGGCCATCGCGGCCCTTATCGTTTCGCTGTTCATCAAGCCCCCGAAGAACAATAGGGCCGCCTAGAGGCCCGGGAGGGGAACCGGAGCGGCCCTCGCCTCTCGCGATTGGGCCTCCCACCCGCGCACGACCCCGTCGTCTCCTTCGTTGCATCCCCGAGAACTCCGCACGGGTTCCAAAATTGAGTCGCCGCTCGTGCACGCCTCGCGTCGCCCTCACCAATTGGCCAAAAATCGCGCGCGGACTGCTATTTTCGAGGGATTCTCCTCGGGGTCCGCTGTCCCGGGCTCGTACACCCCTTTGCAGCGGCATTCTGAACTGGGGAAACTCAGCTCGAGGATGACGCCGATCCCGAGATTGCGACCCCACGGCACAGCTGGCGCGGGGTTTTTGGCCAGAAAGCGCCAAACGTGCCTCCCCGCATACAGCTCGCGCGCCTTTTTTGGCCAGCGATGACCCGTCCGTACAGCTCGCGCGCGGTTTTGGCCAGCGGCGATACGACGCGCGATGGGTTCCCAATCCGCGAATGTTCCATCCCAGCGCTTGCGGCTTTTCATTTTCGCATGGCCCCATTACCTCAAACGCGACGCAACTGCGGTCTGCGCGAGGAATGAACCGAGAATTTCCTGCGCCATAGTTGCGGTCGTGGGCACCGTTCTAGAGGACATGGCCGAGAGCGGCGAAGAAGCGCCCACCCCTCTGGCCAGTCGCACCTATTCGGGTAAGTTCGCGTTGCGCATCCCGCCCGAGAAGCATCGCGAGCTCGCCATCGAAGCTGCCGAGCAGCATGTCTCGCTCAACCAACTCGTGGTGTCGCGACTTTGAGTTGCGCGTCTGGCGACACGCGCTTGGGAGATCACGAGTCCATGCCGTTCGCAGGACCATGAAAGCGGCAGGCTCACGAGCACGCGGATTCGCAGAGCTCGCTAGCTCGCGAGCTCTGCCTTCTATCGATCCTTATTCGAGCACAGCAGCAAGATGCCGGCCACCAGCGAGCAGAAGATGAGAGTGCACACGCCGAAGGCGACGGTGTTGGCCTTGGTGCCCTTGTAGATGCCCCAGGAGATGACCGACATGGGGATCATCCACGCCAGCGGAATGATGAGCCAACACGAGCCCACCAGCGACAGGATGCAGAAGATGAACGCCACCAGACGCAGGTTGCGATCGGTGTCGGTCATGGGATAGAGGGTCGTAGGCGCCGCCGGGGCCACCGGTTGGGCGTACACCTGCTGATAGGCCGGCTGCGGCTGCTCGTAGGTGGCCTGGTAGGGCTGCTGGTAGGGTTGCTGTTGCGCCTGAGCCTGATAGGGGTCGTAGGCCTGGCCGGCACCATAGGGCCGCTGCGCCTGAGCCTGGTAGGGGTCGCAGGCCTCCTGCGCGGTTTGGTCGACGTCGTAAGATTGCGCGGCCTGCCCCTGGCACTGAGCGTTGTCGAACGCCTGGGCCGGATCGGGCGCGGCGGGCGGCTCGGGCATGTTGCTGAAGGGGTTCTGCTGGTCAGTCATGAAAGATACCTCCTGTATCGAAAAGTCATGCTGCCAGTATAGCCCCTTCTCCACCGCCGCGCCTTACGAATCGGCTTTCATTGTCGTAAGAGAGCGAGAGCCCGCGGGGTGGCGGGCTCTCGTGGGGAGGGTTCGGGGAAGCGGAGCGGCGGTGGCGGTCGGTGGCAGAGCCGCTCGCGTGCTACAGGGCCGCTACGTGCTTGCCGGCGAGGTAGCCGCCAGTGATGGCGCGGCCGATGGAGAGTCCCAGCACGTCCATGGGGTAGTCGACGCCGCCGTAGAAGCAGCCGGACACGTTGCCCACAGCGAACAGGCCGTCGATGGGCGTGTGCTCGTCGGCCTTCAGCACCTGATTGTCGGCGTTGATGAGCAGGCCACCGATGATGGCCGAAAGTCCCATGCCGAACTCGTGGGGCACCACGATGAACGGCGGGGTGTCGATGGCGCGCATGAACGTGGGGTTCTTGCCGAAGTCGTCATCGGAGCCCTTGGCGCACAGCTCGTTGTAGCAGTCCACGGTCGCCTGAACCGCGGCGGCATCCAACTCGTAGGCGCCCGATTCCGTGTCGGCGGCCATGGCGGCGCAGGCCTCCTCGATGGTGTTGCCCTCGTAGAACCACTTGCAGTTCGAGGCGTCGATCTCCGGGTCGATGGCCTTCCACTCCGCGATCTGGTCCTGCCACTTCGCGTCCACAATGGTGTACAGGTTTCCCGCCTTGGCGTCGCCGCCGGCCTCGTGGATGTACTCGCGCACGTAATTGTTCAGGTAGCCCTGCATGGGACCCTCGCACATGAAGCGCTCGCCCTTGGCGTTCACCGGCAGATGCGGCGTGTCCACACGGCCCACACGGGCGTCGTGGATCATCTTCGTATGGGTCGTCAGCTCAATCTCGCCACCGGCCCACACGCCCATCTTGTGGCCGTCGCCGGTGCGGTTCATCTGGCAGGGCGGAAGCGAGAAGGGGATAACGCCATGGCCCATGATGGCACGGACAAACACTCACTCACCGATCTTCTCGATATGCCGCTCGCCTTTCTCGGCTTCGCCCTGTGGCGCGCCTGGGTGTCGCTCGCCTATGCAAACCCGGCCGCGCCCATGCCCGTCAGCGGCACCGCCGGCCAGTTCGCCTACGATGTGGTGCTCGCCGGCAGCGCTATCGTCATCGCCCTGCTCTCCAGCCGCATCGCGCCTTTGGCCGGACGACGCTGGGTCTATGGGGTCATCGCTCTCCTGCTTGGATTCTCCGTAGCGGCGAACGTGGCGGCTCTGGGATTGCCCGCAACCACCGACGCCCTCATCGTGCCGGCGACCCTGGCCGGCGGCATCGGCTCGGCGCTTCTCATTCTGCTGTGGTGCGAGATTTACAGCTGCCTCAGCCCCACGCGCGTAGCGCTGTACTATGCCCTCGCCATCATCGGTGGTGTGGCACTCACCTTCGTGCTTCAGGGCATTCGAGACGAATACCTCTACGGGGCACTTCTCGCCCTGCCGATGCTGTCGGCAGCGCTGGCCCATCGCTCCTACCGGCTCTACGTCCCGGCAGAAGATCGGCCCGTCGCCGCCAACCGCCGGCTCATTCCCTGGAAGTTCTTCCTTATCCTCGCCCTCTTCGAGCTGGTGGCCAGCTACAGCTCGGCTCATATTCGCAGCGCCTATCCCCTGCTGGTCGGCTCCCACTCCACCGTGACCACCCTGGTCGGCGGTCTTGTGCTGTTCGCGTGGGTGTGGTGGTTCTCTAACCGACTGCCCTTGTCCGCCTTGTACCGGGCGCCGGTCATCCTCCTTTGCTGCGGGCTCCTCATCGTGCCGCTGTTCGGCATCGGCGGCAACCTTGTCGGCAGTTTCTGCACGGCCCTGGGCGTGATGCTCTTCAACGCCATCGTGTTTCTGTTCCTCTGCGACATCTCCAAGCGCTTCGGCGTGAGCGCCCTTCTGCTGTTCGGCATCGAGGAGTCGCTGATTCTCGTGGGCTGGGCCGGCCGCGAGGGCGCGCTCCTCTTCGATGGGTCCGGCCTATTCGGAGGCACGGGACCGGCCATCGGTGCCGTAGTCGCCATTGCAGCCATTGTGACGGTTGCGGCTCTCGTGCTGAACGAGCGCGAGATCGGCGAGCGCTGGGGCATCGCGTTTATGGGCAAGCGGCCGCCTGAGGAGAACGAGCGCACGCGTCTGGCCCGTCGCTGCGCCGCCGTGGCCGAAGCGCGCCGCCTCACGCCACGCGAACGAGAGGTGATGGAGCTGCTCGCCCAGGGCAAGTCGCTTTCCGGCGTGGCCCACGAACTCATCATCGCCGAGGGCACCGCGAAGGCCCACACGCGGCACATCTACGAGAAGCTCGGCATCAATACCCGTCAAGAATTGCTCGATTTGCTGATGGCGGAACAGTAGCAAGGGCGCCTTTAAAGACGCCCCCAGCCACGATCTCCCGACAGCGAGACAAATCGCTCGGCATATTCGAAAAATCTGGTCAGTGCAGGGCTCAAGCGATCCGTGCGAAAAAAGAAGCACAGTGGAAAAGAGATGTCCTCGCCCTCAAGGGGAACCGCCCGCAGGTAATCCCTATGAGGAAACTGCAGCGACGCAGGCGTAAGGGCATATCCTTTGCATTCGCTCAGCTTAAGCCCGAGCGTCTCAATCTGCTCAGTACGTCGTATGTCGCAGGGAACACAACCGCGCTGCGTAAAAAATCTCAATATCTCTTCGTTCATGCGGCTGAATCCTTCGGCCCGATCGTCGAGAACCACCAAAGGCTCACCAGCAAGCTGCTCCAACGCTAGCGTCTCGCATCCCGCTAACGCATTGTCTTCATGAATCGTTGCCACAATTCTCTCACGAAGAAACAACCTCATGTTCATCGGGGGCTTCAGTTCCGTGGGAAGCCCGATACCAAAGGCAAGATCGCACCGGCCCTCCTCCACCGCGCTCAAACCCACAACAGGAGGATTCGATTCCAACTTGACACGAAGAGCAGATTGCTCGAGGGAGAGAAACGCCAACAACGGCTCAAGATAACACGGTATCCAAAAATCCGGACAGCTCAGTCGTATGACTGGCACATCCCCCGCAAGTCGACCAAGCTCATCAAGCACATGAGTGTAATGAGCCTGCATGGCAGAGAAGTCGGCGATAACCGCCCGTCCCGCATCGGTTAGCTCCACTTTACGAGTCGTCCTATCAAATAGCCGAACCCCCAGCGTCCGTTCCACAGCGTCAACGTGACGGCTCACAGCCGAATGAGACATGTGCAGCCTTCGCGCCGTCTCCGTGTAGCTGAGCGTTTCCGCCAGCACGAGCAACTCAGGCACATATTCCATGTTGAGCACCACAACCCCCTGATCCCCTTTGTTGTTGTAGCGAATTGTACGGTTTGTGCACAAATCACGCAACAACTTGCAAAAGACCCTCGGGCGAACCGATCTCATAATGAACGGCAGCAGGGGCGAGGGCGTCTCGCCGACAAGATTCGAACATAGGAGGGAACATGGGACACGGAAAGAGCCGCGCCATCGATCGCAGACAGTTCGTGCAGGCAAGCTCGGTCGCAGCGGCAGCTCTGGCCTTAGGTGCGACGGGATGCGCTTCGTCACACCCCGTCGCAGAGACGGGCGGCACGACAACTCAATTTGTCGCAGGAACCTACCAGGCCACGGCACTCGGCAAGAAGAGCGACATCACCGTCGAGGTCGTCTTCTCCGACACTGCCATCGACAGCGTCCGCGTCGTCGATCACGGAGAAACCGAGCGCATCGCCGCGCCAGCGTTTGAAAAGATCCCTGAGATCATCGTAGCGTCACAATCACTCGCTGTCGACGCGGTGACGGGAGCGACGCTTTCATCCCTCGCGCTGCTCTCGGCCGTAGAAGACTGCGCGCGTCAAGCCGATGGCGACGTGAGCGCATTGAAGCGTGCGGAGGTTCCCAAAGAGCAGCCAGCCGACGAGGAGATCGAATGCGACCTCGCCGTCATAGGCGCCGGCATTTCTGGAATGGCATCTGCACTAGCAGCTGCTCAGCAGGGAGCGAAGGTCGTCGTGTTCGAGAAGTCCTCGAGCATGGGCGGCAACGCCCTCGTGAGTGGCGGTTTCATCGAGTATGCCAACGCACCCGAAGAATTACGCGTCGAAGTGAACGACGGCTACCAGAAGATCTTCCAAGAAGTTCTTCAGTTCAATCGAGACGCCGGACTTGACGCCTCTCTGGTAGATGAGGTGCAGCAACAATGGGACGACTACTACGCAAACGGGAACACCAAACTCTTTAGCTCGCCCGAATTCCTTGCGCTGCAACTCTGCATGCTTGAGGGCAACACCTACGACTTCCAGCACACTTATGCAACGGATGTGGAGGGGGGCACGGCATGGCTCGACACCATGCAGTTTCCCTGGATGCCACTCGTCGCAATTCCCGGTTATTCTTGGGCGCATTTCTCGGGTTCCTCAGAAGACGTGAATGGAGAAGGCTATTTCAACGTGTTCGAACGAGAGATGGAAGGACTCGATCTTCGCATCCTGTTCGCCACGCCGGCAACCGAGCTCATCACTGAAAGCGGTCGCGTGACTGGCGTCATTGGCAGCAGCGCAAACGGCAGCACGTACACCGTACGCGCTAAAGACGGTGTCGTTATCGCCTCTGGAGGCTATGCCGACAACCAGGATATGCTGAAAGAGCACGACAAGATGTGGAACTGGAAAGATCTCGACACCTTCCACTGCGACAACAACTACGGACACACTGGAGACGGCATCCGCATGGCCACAGAAGCAGGCGCCGCCTTCGCCGAATTGCCCTTCAACCAGATGGTCTTCCCCTTCGTGGACACCGTGCTCTACGCCACCGAAACAACCGTCGGAACCACCAATGAGAGCATCTACGTGAACAAGGCCGGCAAACGCTTCTGCGACGAGGGTGGCAGTCGAACTGACATGACGATCGCCCTGATGGAGCAGGACGGAGGTGTGGGTTTCCAGGTGGTCGACCACGACAGCTCCATGATCACGGACGGTAAGACCCACACGGGCATGGACGTCGAGTACGCCATCGAGCGGGGCATCCTCTACCGCGCCGATACACTTGAAGAACTTGCGGCCCTCATGGGCGTCGACGAGACAACATTCCTGAAAACCGTCGACGATTACAACGAGATGACTCATACTTTCAACGACCCAGAATTCGGCCGATCCAGCTTCGGGTCCAATGCCTCCCTGGATAATCCTCCGTTCTATGCATCACCACGCACCTGGGCGATGCACATCACGATGGACGGAATCTCAACCGACTCAGCCCACCGCGCGCTCGATGCGACCGGAAATGTTGTACCGGGGCTCTACGTCGTAGGCGAGGCAGCCTGCGGTGGGCGCGGTGTCGGGTCACTCGGCGCAGGCTATGCGGTAGCCCAATCAATCTACAACGCCTAAGAACACGCGTTACGATAGATCAAGCCCTCCCCTCCCTGGTCGGGCGGGTAAAACCGCCCGACCGTTTTTAAACAGCAACAGGCTCAGTGCGGACTTGAGCTCCAAAGGCTTTTGCCGCGCAATCCCACACTTTCATGGAGAAAAGGAAGGAACTGAAATGGATAATAAGGGACTTGTAAGCCGCAGAGGATTTTTGGCAGGTAGCGCCTTCGCGGGAGCCGGCGCCTTGTTCGGCCTTGCAGGATGCGCCCCGCAGACTGCAGATCCCCTAGCAAACACTTCGTCCGAGACGGGATCGCAAGATTCCTCGGACTGGATCGGAGATGCCCCGAACATCTCCGATGATGAGATTGTCGAAACCATTGACACGGAGTTTTTGGTGATCGGCGCTGGCACGGGCGGTCTTTTTGCGGCCTGCGCTGCTGGAGATGCCGGCATGGAAACCTTCGTCATGGAGAAGTTCAACGGTGGCGTCGTGCGTGACGATCTTGCAGGCGTCAACTCTCGCTTGCAGCAGGAGAGCGGCTATGAAATCGACGCAATTGCTTATTTGCGAGATATGGATCATTACGCTGCGGGCCAATGCAATCTCGCGTTGCACAAGGTCTGGCTTGAGCGATCGGGCGAGACCATCGACTGGTACGAAAACGTTCTCTCCTCTTACGGTATCGCGCTTTGGCATGAGGCTGCCGAGGAAAAGCATGAAGTCAACTACCGACATTGGGCTACAGGGCATTCTCCCGCCTGGCCAGTCGATGGATCGCTCGACGGGTTCACTGTGCTGACTGACTACGCAGAGAAGACGGGCCATGTAACGTTCCGCTACCAAACGCCCATGGTGAGCCTCACCGTCGAAAACGATCGCGTGACCGGTGCTATAGGGCAGGGCGCTGACGGCTACATTCGTGTCAACGCAAGCAAGGGCGTTCTTGTATGCACAGGCGGTTACGCCGCGAATCTCGACCTTCTTAAGCAGCTCCAGCCTCACACGACCAGCATTTACGCTTATAACTCAGCGCAGCCGGGCTGTGAGGGAGACGGCATAAAGGCGTGCCTTCGCGTTGGGGCAAAAATGGACGAAACACACTCTAGCATGCTTTTCGACCGAGCAAGCGTTCCCGCCGACTCCTTGGGAGGCGCCGACTGCGGTACTGCCATGGTATTCTGGATGGGAAGCCAACCCTGGCTGAAAGTCAATCTCAATGGCGAGCGCTTCTGCAACGAGTCCGGCACCTATGACTTCATCCTGCACGCCGATGCATCGCAACCAGGAAATATCCACGTGTGCCTCTGGGATGCAGACTGGCAGACCTACGCTCAACAGTTCGACATGCATGGCTGCTCGCGCATGTTCCCCTTTGATAATGGAGCGGCTCCGAACCTACCGATCGAAGTGGTGACGGCCATGAACGAGGAGGCACTTAAAGCCGGACACATTCAGCAAGCCGACACCATCGAGGAGCTCGCCGAAAAGCTTGGTCTTCCTGCAGAAGCCCTCGCGAAAACGGTGGAACGAAACAACCAGAATTACGACAACCAGCGCGATGACGACTTCGGCAAGGAGCCATTCCGGCTTTCCCCTGTACGCAAACCTCCCTTCTTCGGCGTACGTACCACAGGCGCTCTGCTGTGCACCATGGACGGCATCGTGATAAACACCCAGGGTCAAGCCCTGCGCGAAGATGGAAGCGCCATTGAGGGCCTATATGTCACAGGCAACGATTCCGGAGGATACTATTCCATGACTTATCCGAACCTGTCGACCGGCAACGCTTGCGGCAGGACAGTAACTTTCGCACGAATGATTGCTCAGAATCTGGCTGCCCAGTAGCCATCTCGACCAAAACCCGTCTTGTCGAGCCGTTATCCTTTACGCCCCAAACTCACAGGCGGACAGGATAACGGCTCGACCTGCATCATCGGGAGAAATGCGGCAGCGGTCGGGCCACGCTTCGGCGAAGAGGGCCTCGGCGTCGTCGAGCAGATAGTCGCGCACGACGGCCAGAGCGTGGGGAAAGGCGGCCGTCGGGCCTTGGGCGAGGAGGGCCATGGCCGAGGTGAGGCCGCCGCCGCGCCAGATTTCCAAACGGCCCAGCTCGTCTACGATGAGGAGGCCGGGGGCGCAGGAGGGATCCTTCGACTCCGCGCCTTCGGCGCTCCGCCCGGAATGCGACTTGGCATAGGTGGGCACCGCCACGCTGGCGCGCACGGCAAGTTCATCAAAGTGGGCGTTCACGCGAGCGATGGCCTCATCGTCGATGTGCCAGGCCAGCTCCGCCTTCGCTGCCTGGCTCTCTTCATCGAAGGTGCCGTCGGCTCGAGCCAAGTCACCCCGACGGGCGAAAGGGATGCGCTCGCCGCTGGGCAGAAGCACGTTGTCGATGCCCAGCTTCTCGAAGCCGTTCGCATCGGCACGCGGCCCCGTCGAGGGCACCCATTGCCCGGGAGCCAGCACGCCAGCGCAGGGCACCCCGAAAGCGGCCAGCTCCGCCACCAGCGATTCCAGCCAGCGCGTCTTTCCAATCTGCACCTCGCCCGTGAGAAGAAACAGCACCTATGCCTCCGGGTTGCGCAGGGCGGCCATGGTCAGGGCCTCGCCGAAGAACTGGCCGGCGCCGTTCTTCACCGCAAAGCGCGCCTTATCGGGGTCGGCTACCACGCTGCCGGCCAGCATGTCCACGCCCCAGCGGAACAGAAACGGCGCCATGATCACGCTTGGCCCGACGAACACCGTCGTGGCGTTCGCGGCCAAATCCAACAGGCGCGGAGCCGTCTTGTTGATGAGGGTCACACCAGTCATGAACAAGTAGTCGGCGCCGGGGATCACGTACTCGCAAGCCGGGTCGGGCACGTCGCCGGCCTGAGAGCACTTGCGCTCCAGCACCGTCAGACGCGCGTACTCCTCGATGCGCTCCACATGGGGGAAGTGCCCCACCACGACCACGCGCGCGTCTCCGCCGGCAGCGCTGATCTGCGGACGGTACATTTCGAAAGCGTCCATCTTGCGAATAGTGCCGTCGGGCGCCTCCACCGCTGCATCGTAGGTGCACCCCAACGGATCCAGCAGCGCCCGCTGCGAGTACCACGCATTCAGCGCCGCCACGCCCAGGCTCGCCTCCTCGAAGCACCAGGACTTAGAAAGCTCGGCCACCTCGCGCAGGGACATTCCGCGCAAATCGCCCGTGTAGCCACGACGCGCGCCGCCGGTGGTGGTGAAGCTCACCCCCATGCCGCTGTCGGCCTCAACGTAGGACCAGTGGGTGCCGAGGCAATAGTCACGCACCGTCACGTCTTCGGGAATGCCTGCGATCAGGTGGTTGTACAGCTTCCAGGGCGTATTCGGCTCGTTTGTGCCGGGAAACGCAATGGCCCCCGTCGCAACCCCCTTCGTGCAGCAGTCTTTCTCGGCGCAACCCATGGCTTTCGTCCTTTCTCAGATGATAGCGACCCGACATTCCGGGCGCTTTTGCTCAGTACTCATCCTACCGAATTGTTCTCTCTTGTAAATCATTTTACTTCATGAATAATTCTCCCTTGTAAATCATTCATGACTGAGAATATAATAGATGCCATGCAAACGAGCACTGTAAAACCCATGCTTCATTCGGCCGCCTCTCGGAGGGCTCGATTTGTCGTGCTGGCCCTTGCCCTCATCCTCATTGGCGCGACCGCGATCTCCCTTTTGCTGGGCCGCTACCCCATCGATCCGGCTCAAGCTGTGGCCATGCTCGTCAACCAGATCGTCCCGCTTGACCCCATCTGGACCGAACAGCAGGCGACGCTCTTCTTCAACGTGCGGCTGCCGCGCATTTTGCTGGCCCTCATGGTGGGATGCTGCCTGGCCTGCGCCGGCGCCGCCTACCAGGGCACCTTCCAAAACCCGCTCGTCTCCCCCGACATTTTGGGCGCAAGCCAGGGCGCCGCGTTCGGCGCGGCCGTGGCTATTCTTCTCAGCGTGAGCTCTTTCGCAACATCCCTCTTCGCCTTCGGATTCTCCCTGCTCACCGTGTTATTGGTGCTGCTTATCAGCACGCGGGCCCGCGGCAACCACATGATGGTGGTCGTGCTTGCCGGCGTCATGGTGTCGTCACTGTTCCAAGCCGGCGTTTCCTACGCCAAACTGGTGGCCGACCCCACCGACGAGCTGGCCGACATCACCTACTGGCTCATGGGCTCACTCACCGGCGCGAACATGCGCGACATCGGCATGGTGTTCCCCATCATGCTTATCGGCTGCGCTACGCTGTTCGCCCTGCGCTGGCGCATCAACATCCTCACCATGGGCGACGACGAGGCCGCCACCATGGGCGTGAACGCCCGACGCACCCGCATCGTCGTCATCATCGCCGCCACGCTCGTCACCGCCGCGAGCGTCTGCGTCACCGGCATGATCGGCTGGGTGGGCCTCGTCATTCCGCACCTGTGCCGCATGCTCGTCGGCGCCGACTATCGCCGCCTCATTCCCGCATCCATGCTCATGGGCGCCAGCTTCCTGCTCATCGTGGACGACGTCGCCCGCCTTGCCACCACCGCCGAAATCCCCATCGGCATCCTCACCGCTTTCGTGGGCGCGCCGTTCTTCCTGTACCTCATAACGCGGAAGAAGAAGCTATGAGCATCGATGTGACCAACTTGAGCTTCTCCTACGGAAGCCGCGAGATCTTGCACGACCTTTCGTTTTCCATTCCCGACGGGTGCCTCGTGAACGTGCTCGGGCCCAACGGCGTGGGCAAGTCCACCTTGTTCCGCTGTATCCTGGGGCTTTCCCCGCACTATAGCGGCACGATTCTGGTGAACGGGAAGGATCTGCGCGCGCTTTCGGTGCGGGAGCGCGCTCGCGAGATCTCCTACATTCCCCAGTCGCACGCGCCGGTGTACGACTACGAAGTGGTCGACGTGGTACTCATGGCCACGGGCAACGACCTGAAGATGCTCGCCACGCCCGGCGAGGCCCAGCTGCAGCGAGCCCACGAGGCGCTGGCCCGCATCGGCATCGAGCACTTGGCCCATCGCACCTACACGCAGATATCCGGCGGCGAGCAGCAGCTCGTGCTCATCGCTCGGGCGCTCGCGCAAAACGCCCAGACCATCATCATGGACGAGCCCACGAGCGCGCTTGATTACGGCAACACCATGCGCGTGCTGTCCTGCGTGCGGCAGCTGGCCCGCGAGGGGCTCTCCATCGTGCAATCGACCCACAACCCCGACCACGCCTTTCTCTATTCCGATGCCACCATGGTGCTTTCCGAAGGCGGCCTTAAGGCATTCGGCGATCCCCGCGAGGTTATCACCTCCGAGCTCATCAGCGAGCTGTACGACCTCGAGGTGGAGGTCAATTCCCTTTATGGCGACAAGGTGCGCGTCTGCGTGCCCGTGCGCGAGATAGAACGCCAGTAGAACCTGGCACCCCTTGGGAGGAAAGGAAAACGAATGTTGAAACCGACGAGGAACAAACGACGCATCGCGGCTCTGGCCGGGGCACTCGCCCTGTCCACTTGCTTGGCCTTCGGGCTGGCCGGGTGCGCCGGCAGCGAGAGCGACGGCACCGGTGAGCCCACTGCACCGGCCACTGAGCAGGAGGCGAACGCCGACGCCCAGGCCGCTGCCGAGGCCGAAAGCGGCGCCATCACCTTCACCGACGACCTCGGGCGCACCGTGGAGCTGCCGGCCCAGATCGACAAGATCTGCCCGTCGGGCTTCACGGCCCAGCAGGTGCTGCTCACCATGGCCCCGGACAAGATGGTGGGCCTGGCCCAGGAGCTCAACGACGACCAGCTGAAGATCTTCGGTGAGAAATTCGCCGACTACCCGGTGTTCGGCGCGGTGCTCGGCGCCAAGGACGACCTGAACCGCGAGGCCGTGGCCGCCGCCGCGCCCCAGGTCATCATCGATACCGGCGAGGCGAAGAAGGGCGCCAAGGAGGACTTGGACGCGCTTCAGGAGCAGCTGGGCATTCCGGTCATCTTCATCGAGGCGAAGCTGTCCGATTACGGCGCGGCCTATGAGCGCCTCGGCGAGCTTCTGGGCATGGAAGAGCGCGGCAGCGAGCTGTCCACCTACTGCACCGACGTGTACAACATGACGGTCACCACTATGGAGAACATTCCCGAAAACGAGCGCGTGCGCATGGCCTACCTGCTGGGCGACAACGGCCTGAACGCCATCGCCAAGACTTCGTTCCAGGCGGCTGTGGTGGACATGGTGGCCGACAACGTGGTCGTGGTTGACGACGTGTCCGGCAAGGGCAACGGCAACGAGATCAGCCTCGAGCAGATCGCGCTGTGGAACCCCGACCTCATCGTGTTCCAGACGGGCAGCATTTACGACACCGTGGGCAACGACCCGGCGTGGAAGGGCATTGCCACCATCGACTCCGGCAACTACTACCAGGTACCCAACGTGCCCTACTGCTGGCTGAACAACCCGCCCACCGTCAACCAGCTCATGGGCCTGCAGTGGCTGCCGCGCCTTCTGTACCCCGATGCCTTCGACGACTCCATCGAAGACGTGACCCGCACGTACTTCCACACCATGTACCACTACGACCTCACCGACGCCGAGCTCGCCGACCTTTTGAAGGACGCCACCGGCAAGGCTTAAGAACCAGCCTCACACCCAATCCGAATGCGAAAGACGCCGAAGGACCGCCATTGCGGCGGCCCTTCGGGAAAGGAGCAGTTTGTCTTTCAGCTACGTGCTTCACGCGCCCCTAGCAAAAGCTAGGCGATCTGAGCCATGCCCTCGGCAATGGCATCGTCGGCCTTCTGTAGTTGCTCAACGCTCTTGCTAAAGTTCATGGCGGCCATGGAACCGTCGGTGGGACGCATCGCGGTGCCCTGGTACAGGAAGTACACGTTAGCGAGATTGTAAGCATCCTTGGCGGCCTGCAGCTTTGTCTCATCGGCGTTGCCAGCGGCCACAACCTCGGCCAGCTTAGCATGGAACTCGTCCAGCTTGGTCTTGGTAGCCTGCTGAATCTGCGCGAGTTCGTCCATCTTGCCCTTGACGAACGTAACCATGGCGTCAGCATCTTCAACGCCCTGGCTCTTGTGGCACGTGAGGCACTTTTCCAGCGCGGCCGGGTTCTCAAGCGGCGATTGCGTCATGTTGTGGTGCGTGTAGGTGGCGCCATCGGCGGCCTCGGTCTGGGGCATATGGCAGTCCGTGCAGGTGAGGCCCATCTTCTGATGGTTGCCGTCCTGGAAGAGCTCCAATTCGGTGCAAGCGTCCGTGAGGTACAGCATCGTATCAATTTCGGGATCAAGCATGGGAACCCCTACCATGCCGGCGCAAATCGTTGTTTCAGTAACTGGATTCGCCTCGTAATACTCTTTCATGGCACGAAGCATCTCTTCAGGCTCGAAGCCATACTTGTATTGATCGATACCCTTGTTCGCATCCTCAAGATAGGCCGCGCCGGGGAACATGGCGTGGCACTGACCGCATACATAGTCCTCCTCGGGGAACAATGCCTTGGCACTCACGGAAGTAGCATCACCATAGGCGTTGCCACCCTCTACTTTACCTTCGCCAGGATCGCCTACGTGGCAATTGGTGCAATTGGACCATTCCATCTCGTAGTCAGAGGCGTTTTTGTCAAGAATCGTCTCGCCTTGCTCATTATAAACCGTTTGGAAGTCCTCACGGGCATGACAGGCGGCGCAAGCCACTGCTGCATCCTCCCCGCCAAACGCCTGCTGACTCGCCCCCGCAAAGGCGTCATAGGTGTGGGCCATCTTCGCTTCCATATAGCTGTTTCCCTGATTGGGATAAGTAGTTACCCACTCAGCGAGCGTCTTTTTGGCCACCTTCTCCGGAGCAGCAGCCTGTTGCTCCGTCTGCTCTTGCTGAACCGGCTCCTGCGCGGCGCCTGTGTCCGCCGTTTGAGTCTGGGCTGCACAGCCAAGGCAGCCGACCAGCGCTACAGCTGCCACCACCGTACCGGCAAGGGCGATTTTTCTCGGTTTTATGGTTTTCATCGCTTCCTCCTCTCATCGGTCGTTCGAACGATGCAACCTTCCAACCTTCTACGAACCATCTTAGAAGAAGCTCAGCCGTAAACCGATACTATTGCGCTTTCGCAATGGGCGTCCTCGCCCTATTGCAATTTTTGCGCAAGCTATAGGCGAGATTATTCCCCAGAGCTGTCCCGCTTCTCGTCTTCCTCATCTGCCAGCCGGTAACCGCAGTGCCATACCGTCTGCACGTAGCGCGGCTCGCTCGGATCCGGCTCCAACTTGGCTCGAATGCGTCGTATGTACACGGAAATGGCGATAGACGAGTCCAGATACTCCTCTCCCCAAATCTCCTCGATAAGATCGCGCTTGCTGTATACCTCCCCCGGATGCGATGCCAGCACCGCCATGATCCTCGACTCCTTGGGAGTAAGCTCGACTCGTTTTCCCGCCAGGCGCACATTCCCCGTGCGCACGTTCACTTCCAGGTCGCCTACGTGGTATAGCTCGCTTTGGGGCGCGGACGCTGCGGCTTCTGCCGCAATTTGCGCGCGACGCAAGAGAGCCCCCACCCGCAACCGCAGCTCTTCTCCGCTGAAGGGCTTTACCAAATAATCGTCGCCGCCAATGCCGTAGCCAATGCGCTTGTCCACGATATCGCCTTTAGCCGTAAGAAACAGCACCGGTGTAGCCCGATCATGCTCGCGAATGCGTTCGCATACCTGAAAGCCGTCGAGAAGCGGCATCATTACGTCGAGAATGATCAAATCGGGCCGCTCATCCCAAAACAGACGCAGCGCCTCTTGCCCATTCCTTGCACGCAGACAGCGATGGCCATCTTTGGCGAGCATCTTCTCAATAGCGCTGCTCGAGCTATTGTCGTCGTCGGCAACGAGGACCAACGCGTCACGACGGCTCATGGTTTCCTCCTTCTCGTGAACACAACGAATCGGCTGAAGGCTCATCGGCCAAGGGAAGCCCCGTATCGGCGGCATCATCGCCTTCCTCGACCTCGTCGGGAATGGCCGGCAGAGGCAGTTCCACCGTAAAGCAGCTGCCTTCTCCTTCCAGGCTTTTCACTGAAACATTGCCGCCCATCATGGTGGAGAAGTTACGCACAATGGACAGACCGAGGCCCGTGCCCCCCTCGCTCGTTGTTTCCGAATGGGGAGCGCTCACGAAACGATCGAAGACATGATCGAGCTGTTCGGCAGGAATACCGCAGCCGTTGTCGCACACGCAAATGACGAACCGTCCTTCTCGATAGGCAAGCTGCAATTCAACCCAACCTCCCGAATCGGTGAACCGCAGCGCATTGTTCACCAAATTCACGACGATGCGACGCAGCACTTCCTCATCACCCAAAAGCAAGGGGGTATCGGGGCTCACCTTCACCTTAAAGGACACATCCTTCTTCTTGGCCAGCGGGCCCATAGTAGCCTTCACTTGGCCAGCTAAATCGTATACGTCGAACTCGTCCTGGGCGAGACTGAGCGTGCCCGCCTCCAACTTGGCCGCATCGAGCACGTTGTTGATCATCGCCAGCAGTACGCGTGCGTTCGTCTCCACTTCATTTACGAGCGCACGGCTTTCTGGCGAGTCATCGGGCATGCGTTCTTTCCATAGCTCCGTAAAAGCGAGAATAGACGACAGCGGCGTTTTCAGCTCATGGGTAATAATGGTAAGGAAGTTCGACTGATCCTCGGCTTCATGGCGCAGCTTCTTGTTCTCGTCAACAATGGGAGCGGTAATCCAGGTACGCAGGCCCAAGGCAAGAACCAAGGTAACCGACCCCATCAGTACGCAGAAAAATACTACCGTGCTGACCAAATCGGCCTTCGCGTCGGCAATGATGGAATCCATGGGCATAACAATGGACACCGCGCCCGCCACGTCTCCTTCGGCCATTCCCTCTTTTGCATAGCCGGTGATATCCTTCTCACCCGCCGGATCACCGTGGCACGGCAGGCATCCATCCTCTATTTCAAGCAGGCCCACATAGCGGAAGACCGAACTGTCTCCTTGATGCTCGAGCCCGTAGTACTCTTCAACGACGCCCTCCTCGAAGGAGGAAAGCGCCTTGCGCTCGAAGTCATCGGGGGCATCCTCGGTGTTACGGGGATTTCCACGAATGTAGCGAATCGAATAGGCAGATCCGGCGGAGAAGCGCTTGGCGATGTCTTTGGCCGCCACCGCGCAATAAATTCCCGAGGTTTCGCCCGTCGCGCGGTTGATCTGCGGCTGGACGGCATCGATGTAATCCCAGGCAGCCCCAATCTCTGCGGACAGCACACGGGCTTCAGCGAGGGCGCGCCGATCGTTCTCAATGCTTTGGGCGTGGTAAAACCAGGCGAGATACACGCACAGCACAAGCACGCTTACCACACCGGCAAGCAGAAAGAACTTTTTTGCAAGGCGACGCCGCTCCAACCAAACCCCTTCTCATGGACTGACGACTGTTCCATTGTAGCGATTCGGCCTTCGCGCTGCGATCTGACAGCTGTTGCAAAATCGCAATAGTCGAACATGAACGTCGAAATACGTTGCGAAGGGGCAGCACCTAGCACCATGCGCCGAGCACATCTTGCGCGCCCAAGCAGCAGTAGTTCTTTTGGGACGCTAAAAGCGGATTTGCCGCGACGATATCGTAAGAGGAGCCATCGTCGCTCACAGCGTCATCGGCTGCCGAGACGCTGTCTATAGCGCACAGGTAGAGGTTGCTGCCCTTATAGGAAAAATTCTCCCGCAAGCTGAGTTCATAGCGCAGAGGGCTCTCGCACAGCCGGGGCGCATGCACGTGCTCGGCAGCCTCTAGGGCGAAGCGTGCGATGGCCTTGTCCTTTTCCGCCCCCGAGGCGCGACCAAGGGCCTCTACCGCATCGAACATATCGCGCGACAGCGCGTTGAGAACTAGCGCCCCCTCACGCTCGAAGTTCCGTTTCACCGCCTTATCGCCATCCATGCACAGCGTAACCCCAAGTCCGTCGTCCCAATAGAAGTTCACCCAGCTGACAAGGGCAAGATGGGGCGACTCGTCCTTGTTGTAGGTGCTCGCAGCAAACACCATCATAGGATGCGGAATAAACTGATTCACGGCGAAAGGAGTGATATCCATAGCGACACTTTCTCACACGAGCCGGCGCCCCAACAGCACCGGCTTCTCTCACATCGTTCATGCGTCGAATGGGCTCTCACAGGGGAGGCTAGGTGAAAGCCCGATCCGCTTCCTTTTCTCGATAAAGCGGCCTACAGCTTCACCACCGTGGGCGCATTGCCAGTCATATCGGCAATGGTCGCCTCTCCATCAGTCAGGTAGAACACCTCGAAAATGGGGTTATCCGCCGTCTGGTACTGGTCTTTCAGCATGGGGATGTTCATGCAGGCTTCTTTCACGGCGCGATTGTCCTCGAACACCGCCTTCCCTCCCAAGCGGATCCACCGGAAATCAGGGGTGGACGCGCAAACCTCCACGTACGGATTTTCCTGCATCTCGGCAAACACGGTCTTCTGATTGTTGGTGCCGAACCACAGCTTTCCTTCGTGCTCCATCAGGAACATGAAGGGGCGGCACTTCGCCTTCCCATCGGCACCGACCGTAGCCAGATACTGGACGGGATTTGCGGTAAGGAACTCAACGACTTCCTGCATGGTTCGCTCTCTTTCTCTCGGTTGCGATTTGCCGGAGAGAGTATATAATGCTGTACAGTATTATGGAAAGTAGGAACTATTTTGTTATATAGTTTCATTTTGAATCTATTAAGGTAGGAGCTGTAAAATGACCACGCCTTCTGCTCATTCTCTTCCTCGTTGCCCCGTTGAAGTTACCCTTTCGCTCATCAGTAGCCGCTGGGTGGTGCTTATTTTGCGAGAGCTTATCTACGGAACGCGACGTTTCGGGCAGATTCGCAAGGCCCTCGGCGGCGTGTCGACCAAGGTACTCACGCAGAACTTGCGTACCATGGAGGAGAACGGCCTGCTTACCCGCGAGACCTTCGCCGAGGTGCCCCCTCGCGTAGAGTACACGCTTACCGCCTTGGGCCAAAGCCTGAGGCCCGTGCTGCTTTCAATGGTGGAATGGGGCTCTCAGTACGCGCGGCTGCACGAGCATCGGAGCTCGGTGCGCTGCGACACCGGCGAGGTGCTCATAGTGCGTCGCAAGGACGATGCCTACGTTGCTTTAAACGAAGAGGGCGATGAAGTAGCCCGCGTTGTTCCGACGGATGCAACTTGGGAAGCTGAGATTAACAACTCATATCGGACGCACGTAGATGGAGCGGCTCTCATTGCCGCCGCCGAAGTCCTCACACAAGACTAGCATTCGAAAGAGAAGGGCCGCTCGGCGACGGTCAGAGCCTTAACTGGGCAGCGCTCCACCAGCTTCTTGCCACACGTTATGAAGAACTGGGCTTCGCTGCGACGGGCCGAATGGGCGACGAGATAGCCCCTTCCGTGCCTCTCTTCCCTTCAGAACCCAAAATAAGAGAAGGAATAAGTGAATAAGGGAAGAAATAGGGAAATAAGGGAAAAAATAGGGGAAATACAGAGAAGCCTCAATCAGCCCTACGGCATCATTTCGCAAAATAGCGAACCCTTGCGGTAGATGTGCTGCTCTGCAACGCGGCCCACACTCTTCCCGGTGCGAGCCGCGCGAAAGCACGAACCTTTACCCCAGCAGGGCTGTCACCTTCCCGAGCAAAGGCTCGAAGGAGACGCCGCGGTCTTCGAAATTGGGCTGCTTGGCGGAGATGAGCATGGCGTCGGCCGTGAAGTCGGCGGCGAAGGCCGTGGCCTCGGCCAGGTTCGAGCCGGCCATCACCGCAGCGAGCAGGGTGCTCGCGAACACGTCGCCCGTGCCGTGCAGCATGTAGGGCAGCTTGGCGTTGGTGGTTTCCGTGAAGTCGATGGCGTCGCCCCACACGTAGTTGTGGATGAGGCCGTCGCCGTGCTCGATGCCCTTCAGCACCACGTTCTTCGCGCCGCGCTCGCGCAGCTCCAGGATCATCTCACGCACCGTGGGCTCGTCCACGTCGGCACCCTGCCACTCGCGACCCAAGATGATGGCCGCCTCGGTGAGGTTGGGCGTCAGGATGTCGGCACCGTTGGCCAGCGTACCCATGGCTTCCACCAGCTCCGGCGTGTAGGTGGGATACACCTTGCCGTGATCGGCCATGACCGGATCCACCACGCGCAGGGCCTTCGGGTAGGTCTCCCACACCTGCTTGATGATGTCTACCTGCTCGGGGGCGCCGAGGAACCCGGAATACACCGCGTCCAATTCCACGCCAATACCCGCCCAGGCAGCCAGATAATCGCCCAGAATGTCGGTGGTATCGTGCATGTACCATCCGGGGAAGGCCGTGTGGCTGGAGAACAGGCCCGTGGGCACGGGACACACGTCGCAGCCGGCGGCGGACAGCACCGGAATGGCCACGCCCAGCGAGCACTTGCCGTAGCCGCACAAATCGTGGATAGCGGCCACGCGGGGGATGTAGGCGTCTTCGCGTTCGTAGAGGTTCGTCATAAGGTTCCCTTCGAAATCGGCCGACCGCGCGGGCCGGCAAGGGGCGTTCGTTGAATCGTTCCCCATTCTAGCCCTCTTGCAGGCGCACGGCCCTCGGTTTTTCCGATAGACATCCTAGCGGTTCTCGATGGCGCCGATGTTCTTCAGGGCGATCTCGATGCGCCCATCCGGGGTGCTGAAGAACTCGATGAAGTCGGAGTTCTCGCCGTACTCGGCCGGGAAGGTGAGCTCGATGCCCGTGTCGGTGCGAATCTTGTGGCTCTTGGTGACCCGCTTGGCCACGGCTTTTTCCACCACGACGCGCTCGGGCAGGGCGCCCTTTTCCACAGCGGCCTCGAAGCGCTCGGCGACGCGGGGCTGGTCGGCGAACACCTCGCGGCCCAGCTCGCGGGCGTCCACCTCGTCGGATTCCTCGGCATTCTCGGCCACGTAGGCCTTTGCCCGCGAAAGCGCCACGGCCGTGTTGGCGCCGAACTCCTCGGCCACCTCTTCCACCACGGTGGTTACCGCCTGCAGCACTTCGCGGCTGGAAGCTTCCATGGAGCACTGCAGCAGACCATCGGGGATGATCCAGCGTTTCTCGCCAGCAATCTCTCGTTCCTTATCCACGAACCACACGGCCATGTCGTCGGCGGAGATGAGCGCGAAGGATGCCACCTTCTGAGACGGGTTCGGCAGAATGGCGTGATGGCGCGCGATGGTGGTGGCGGTGTCGCCGAAATCGTTGCTGCCCACCTCGTGCATGTAGGCCTGGCGGCTCTCCAGCAAAATGATGGCGAAGTAGCGCGGGCCGCGAGCCTTGTAGGCGGCCTCGGCCTCCTCGTCGGTCATCTCGCGCACCGTCTGATCGGCGTCGCCTTCGAAATCGATGACGAGCAGGTCAGTGGAGGGCGTCTTTTCCATGCGCGACAGCTCGCCGACGACAAACTCGCCGATCTGCTGGGACAGCCCCACGAAATCGCGCTCGCCCCGAAAATAGGAGCGGAGCTCCTCGGCGAACAGGCTGTTCTCCGCGAACGTTCCGCGCTTGCTGTCCAGGTTGCTTAAGGTGCGCTTGGCCTGAGACGCGACGTAGCGCTTGGCGGCCTTGTTTCCGAGATCCATGGGCACCTGCGCGAACACGTTCACGCAGGACACGAAATCGAACACATGCAGAATGGCGTTGTTGATGTTCACAGGACTCCTTTACTTCTGCGGCTCAAGCCACACATTCAAATCGACGTCGGTGGGGATGCCGGGAACCGTGCCGGCGTTGGTGTACTGCCAAATGGCGAAGTCGAGCGGCGCGGTGGGAGCTTCCACATCGTACTCGGCCAACCACACTGGATAGGCAGCGCGCAGCTCGGGCGCGAGACGCAGCAGGTCGCGCTGGTTTCCGTAGAGCATGGGCGCGTAGCCGGCCGCGGCGATGACCTCGCAGAACGCGCGGGCGTTGGCGGTCAGCTGCTCGCTGGAGAGGTTGTTGGCCCGGGCGCCCTCGATCTCCACGGGCTCGTGGTCGTAGGCGACGTAGGCAAAGGTGGCGCCGGAGGCCTCGGTTTCGCGCAGGTTATCCAGAGCGAACTGGGCCTCCTCGCGAGCCTCGTCTTCGGTCAGCGCCTGGGAGAAGAAATAGGCGCTCACCTGGATGCCCACCTCCCCGGCGCGAACGGCATTCTGGAAGAAGAACTCGTCGGCGGAAAGCGCACCTTCCGTGGCGCCTCGGTTGCCGATGCGGGCGAAAGCGAACTGCACGCCGGCGTCGGCAACGGCGGCCCAATCGATGTCGTTGCCCTGGTGCTCCGACACATCGATGCCCCAGCGCGAACAGAGCGCATCGTTTTCGTAGTACGACAGCTTCTCGCCGTCGCGCACGAGGCCGGACCAATCGTAGGGACTCACGTAGGGCTCGATGGCGGCCACCTCCGCCGACCTAGAGGCCGACCCGCAACCGACGAGCAGCCCCGCCGCCGCACACGCCACTGCGCACGCCGCACCGGCCACGAAGCGTCGCCGCGTCAGCGTCGCGATCCGGGGCGCCCGCAGCCCATCTATGTTGCGGCCATTCAATATCATGGGCAGTATTGTACGGCAGCGAGAACCTACTTCCGCAAGTTCCCAAACAACCCCCGCAAAAGTTGCCGGCTCGTCTCGCGCCCGATCTGGCCGATGACGGAGCTGACCGTTTTCATGGCCTGCTCGCGTTGTTTCTCGGCAGCTCGAGCGGCGCGCTCGGCTTCTTTCTCGGCCGCTTTCTGGGCACGCTCAGCCTCTCTTTCGGCAGCCTTGGCAGCACGCTCTTCTTCCTTGGCCGCGGCTTTCGCGGCCCGATCGGCCTCGGCGGCCTTCTGCTTCTCGAATTCGGCGCGCTCCTTTTCCAGCTGGGCGCGCTCGGCAGCCAGCGCGTCGGCCTCGGCAGCGGCGCTCTTCTCGGCGGCAAGCTTCTCGTAGGCGCTCTCGCGGTCGATGGCCTCGCCGTACTTCTCCACCAGATGCGCCTGGGCCACGCCGATCGCCTCCAGCGTCGCCGCATCGGCAGCGGCCATGCGGCACTCCGGCGGCAGCACGCGCGCCCGTTCCACAATGCTCGGCTGGCCATCCTCATTCAGCAGCGACACGAGCGCCTCGCCGGTGCCCAGTTCCAGCAATGCCTCGGCGGAATCGAAGGCCGGATTCTCGCGGAAGGCCGCCGCTGCCGCGCGCACCGCCTTCTGCTCGGCGGGCGTGTAGGCGCGCAGCCCGTGCTGGATGCGGTTGGAAAGCTGCGCGAGCACTTCGTCGGGAATGTCGGCGGGCGACTGGCTGACGAAGTAGACGCCGACGCCCTTGGAGCGGATGAGCTTCACGGTCTGCACGATTTTGTCGGTCAGCTCCTTGGGCATGTCGTCGAACAACAGATGCGCCTCGTCGAAGAAGAACACGAGCTTAGGTTTGGGAAGGTCGCCGGCCTCGGGCAGAAGCTCGTAGATTTCGCTGAGCATCCACAGCAGAAACATGGCGTACACCTGGGGCGATGCCATGAGTTTCGCGGCGTTCAGGATGTTCACGGTGCCCTGACCCGCATCGTCGGTCACGAGCCAATCCGTGATATCCAGCGCCGGTTCGCCGAAGAAGATGTCGCCGCCCGCATCTTCCAGGGTGAGCAGCGCACGTTGAATGGCGCCAACCGACTGTGACGACACGCGGCCGTAAAGCGTTTCCACCTCGCTGGCGTGCTCGGAGAGATAGCCGAGCATGGCGCGCAGATCCTTCAGATCGATGAGCAGCATGCCGTTATCGTCGGCCATGCGGAAGGCGATGGCCAGCACGCCGCGCTGCACGTCGGTCAGCCCCAGCAGCCGCGCCAACAAGTCGGGCCCCATGTCGGAAATGGTGATGCGAACGGGCACGCCGTCGCCGCCAAGCATATCCCACAGGCGCACGTCGCAACCCCGAGGCTCCCAGCCGTCAGCGCCCAGGGCAGCCGCGCGCTCGCGTACTTTCTCGGTATCGTCGCCAGGCTGGGCCATGCCAGTGACGTCGCCCTTCACGTCAGCCATGAACACAGGCACGCCGGCCTGGGCGAACCCTTCGGCCAGCACCTTCATGGTGACCGTCTTGCCCGTGCCCGAGGCTCCTGCAATGAGCCCATGGCGGTTCGCCTGGTCCAGCAGCAGATAGCAGGGATTCTCCCCCTGCGCCACCTTGATCTTATCGCCTTCGAGCATGGGAACCTCCTAACCGGTCGGGGCAAACGTCGCCTCCATGGTACGGGAACGCCCCCGCCGCCCGACCACCTCACGCCAACCCGTTGGCATACCGTAGGCTTGCCAGCTAGGCGGTCTCGCCAGCGGGGCCACGCCACCAGCGAGCCCACGTCACCAGGCTAGGCCGCCCCGCCGGCATCGTCGCGCAGGGCCGGCGACAAGTAGTAGCCTTCGACGGAGAAGCGCTTCTTGTAAGCGAGAAAGCAGATGATCACAACGGAGAGCGTCGTGGCCGCCGAAATCATGAGCAGCACGACGATCTGGTACTTCGCCGCGATAACAGGATCGGCACCCGCCAGAATCTGGCCGGACATCATGCCGGGAATCTGCACGATGCCCGCCGCCGACAGCTGGGCCAAAAGCGGCGTCATGCCGGCGCCCACCGCCGCCTTGATGGAAGGAAACGCCGCCTCACGCGGAATGGCGCCCAAAGCAACCATCATGTATATCTCGTTCGCACGGGAATCCATGCTAGCAAACAGGCGGTCGGTGGCCACCGCTGCCGCGGCCAGTGTGTTGCCGAGAATCATGCCCGAGATGGGCACGAGCTGCATGGCGTTGTACCACGGATCTGCGTGGATGATGCCTTCCACCACGATGAATGCGATGACCATGGATGACACGGTGATGGAAAGAAAAACGTCGGCCCAAAGCCCCCGCACGACCTTGTTCGTGCGGCCCGTGGCGATCTGCGTCGCCGCGATGCACATGCCCAGCAGCACCAAACACACGAGCCACCACGTCTGATACTTGAAAAGATAGCCCAGAAGCAGACCCATGGCGAGCAGCTGCAGAAACGCCCGCACGGTAGAGACGGCGATGCGGCGGCTCTGCCCGAGCCCCATGCGCCACGACACAATACCCGCCACCAACATGAGCAAGCTTGCGCCCACCAGTTCCACATACCCGATGTTCACCACGCCGCCGGTCATCGGGAGCCCCCCTTCGCAGAGGGCTCGACCGGCTTTCGGTCGGCCGACGAAGACTGCAAGGATGGCGAGCCGCTCCTTGGCGATGCGACTGGGTCGAATGCGGAACCAACAAGAGGGGAAACACCGGAAGGCGCGCTGGGCACCGCTTTCAGCTTCGCAAGCACTTCATCGGCTCGCGAGTCGCATCCTTTTCCAGCGCTTGTAGCGGGTGCGTTGTCGGCCGTGATCTCGTTTTGATGGTAGGTCATCTTCCCATCGGCCAGCGTGAACACCCCGTACGCGTAGCCATCCTCGGCCCGATGGCGGATGCGCAAGCAGGCGGCCCCGCCCGCGAGCATCGCCCGCGTAAGCCGACTGACGGCCACGGCCGACTCCTCATCAAGCGCCGCTTCCACCTCATCGAGCAGCAGCACGGTCGGTCGTGTGGCGAAGGCCCGCAGCAACGCCACCCGAGCAAGCTGGCCGCCCGAGAGCTGAGCCGCCGCGTGATCGAGCGTCACGCCATCAAGCATCGCCAGGGAAAGTATCTCGTTCAGCACGTCGTCATCGGGCTTCGGCGAGCCGGCATTCACCTTCAGCGTCCAGGGAAACAGCAGGTTGTCCCGCACCGTGCCGGGCACCAACGACGCAGCCTGAGGCACCAGGCACACGCGCCGGCGCCATTCCATCGGCTTGAACCGATCAACGGGAATACCCTCGAGCGCCAGCGTGCCGCCCGAGCGCGGCAGCATGAGCGCGCACGCGTTCAACAGAGTGGACTTTCCCGATCCGGAAGGGCCCGTGAGGTTGTACAAGCAGCCCGCCTCCAGCGAGAAACCCACATCCGCAAAGGGCGCGAACGGCTGCCCGTCGCGACGAAACTGCACCCCGATATGTCCTGCCTCGAATAACGCCATGCAAGCATGATACCCGACCCCGCGATCTCCGCAACAAGTGCCCACCGTTTGTGACCCAGCCGCTATGCGAGCGCCTGCACGCGCTCGACCATACGAGGCGATTGCCGTAGTAAGATGGAACCAGAAACGCACGACAAGCGCGAAAGCGACGAAAGCGAGGCGGCATGGTTTACGACGAGAGGGACATTCGGAAGGCGCAGGCGCTGGACATCGCCCAGAAGATGCTGGTGGCAGCGCGGACGGCTCCCAAGGGCAAGGGCGTCGATGTCGTGGAATGCGCCGTGGTGGACGGCGACGATTTGGAAGCGCTCGCCTGCACCATGGAGGCCGTCGGCGAGGAGCGCGGGTTCGCATTCTTCCTGCGCGACGCCAACTGTGTGCGCAAAAGCCTCTGCGTGGCGCTCGTGGGCACGCGCGAAAAAGCCCAGGGGCTCAACTGCGGCCACTGCGGTTTCGCCACCTGCGGCGAGCGCACGCCAGGCGTTCCCTGCGAGGTGAACTCCGTAGACGTGGGCATCGCCCTCGGCGCCGCCGTGTCGCGCGCCCAGGCCTTCGGCGTCGACACCCGCATCATGTTCACCGCCGGCCTAGCCGCTCAACAGCTGGACCTGCTCGGCGAAGGCGTGGGGCAGGTGTACGCTATCCCGGTAAGCATCAGCTCCAAAAGCCCGTTCTTCGACCGCGGGTAGGTCAGCTGCGGTCGCATCCGCTCCAGCATGTTCCAGAAATCGCGCCATAATCGCGCCAATCGCGCCATAATCGCGCCAATCGCGCCATAATCGCGCCATAATCGCGCCATGGCACGATTCCGAAAGGGTGGTCACCGTGAACGCGCATCAACTGCGAGACATTATCGAAGAGGGCGAGAACGACCGCATCGAATTCAAGCGTTGCGGCAACCAACCTGAAAAGGATCTCTTCGAAACCATCTGCGCGTTCGCCAACACGTTCGGCGGCACTATCCTGCTCGGCGTAGAGGACGACGGCTCTCTCACGGGCATCGATCCAGCCCAGGTGCTTCCCGTCACAAGAAACGTCCTCAATGTCGTCAACAACTCCAACGCCTTCGACGTGCCCGTCTCCATGGAATTCGAGCATATCGAGATCGGTGACCGCCAAATCATCAAGATCGACGTTCCCAACAGCCCGCAGATGCACAGCTACAAGGGCAAAGTATACGAACGGCGCGGGGATGCCGATGTCGTTGTGCGTGGAAGCGCTCCTCTCGCCGGGCTCTGCATTCGCAAGTAGGGAATCTATACCGAACAACGCATTTTCGAGCATGTATCCCTGAGCGACCTGCGAGAAGATCTCATTGACGAGGCCCGGCGACTCGCTCTCGCGAAGAGAAAAGACCATCCGTGGGGAGCCATGACGAACGCGCAGCTCGTTGAATCGGCCGGGCTCTTCGGCAAAGACTACTCAACGGGAAAGCAGGGCTATAACTTGGCGGCCGTCGTTCTTCTCGGCAAGGACGAGGTTATTCGATCGCTGTGCCCTGCTTACAAAACCGATGCACTTGTGCGCCAGCACGACACGGACCGCCACGACGATCGGCTCGTGGCTACCACCAACCTCATAGACGCCTATGCCCAGATCGCCGGGTTCTGCAGGAAACATCTTCCAGACCGCTTTCTTATGGAAGGCGACTTCGCCCTCAGCCCCCGCGATACCATCGTGCGCGAGCTGGTCGTCAACTGTCTCATTCATCGCGAGTTCACCAGCCCCTTCCCGGCAAAAGTCATCATCGACAACGAGGGCATTCGAACCGAGAACGCCAGCCGGGCTTCTTTCGAAGGGCCCTTGGAGCCTGACACCTTCAGCCCCCTCCCGAAGAACCCTCTCATCGCTTCGTTCTTCGTGCACATCGGTCTGGCCGAAGAACTCGGCAGCGGCACGCGCGAGCTGTTCAAGAATTCTCGTCTCTACACGGGCCGCGACCCCGAGTTGGAAGAGGGTCTGATTTTCAGAGCATTCGTACCAACCATTCCCGCAATCCAGGCGGTGAGCAATTCGCCCGACAAACAGAGCGCCCAAAAGGACGGCATTGACGAGGTTGCCTCTCTCGCCTTAAAGCTGGCCGAGAGCAATGGTGGGGTACGAACTGCTGACCTGGTTGATGCGGGAATTTCCCGCCGTACAGCCCAGCGCACCCTAAGCGAGCTTGTCGAACGGGATCGGCTCACTCCGCAGGGCAACGGCCCGAGTCGCATTTATCGCCCGAATCGCAGATAAAACGATTCGGGAAGCCGAAACGTCACGACCGCAACAGCCGATTTAACTACGCAAGCACGAGAAACCAGGAGAGCCACCATGACAGACCACGCACTCGCGAGCTTTGAAGCGAAGGACGGCACGGGCCGGTGGGAGGTTTTCACCTGGGGCATTATCGCCAACGGCCAGCGCTACCACTTCACGAAGCAGTCCCATATCGTGTGCGCCGGCCTGCCGGGGCGCACCGAGAAACACGTCTATCAAACTGAGGAAGACGACGGCTTCGGGCTGTGGGCGGCGCTTGCCGTCTACCAAGAGACCGGAAGCCTTGCCGACGCCGGCCTCGCTGCCTGGGCTTTGGGCGGTCCGAGCATTGAAACCCACATCGACACGCGGGAGATCCCCGGCAACGTGACGCTCTCCATCGGACACTTGCGCCGCGGCCGCGATGCCAACCTCTCCCTGCGCTACCGCGAGGACGGCCGCTGGGTTCAGGTCGGCGCCATCCAGCACTTCGCCGACATCACCCTCGCCGCCATCACGGCCTACCGCGCAGGCGCGTTATAGGAGCGCTGCTGTCCAAGGCCTTCGGATCTTTACAAAAATGCAGGGCGAAGAATCGAAGAAGTGTAGAAATCGGCGATGTGAAGATGCCAAAAAGTGCAACGGAGTGTTTGAACTGCAAGCCACAGCATCCTACCAGTCAATCTCCTCGTACACGAGGCCGTGGACGTTCTTGAGATGGGCGAAGAACTCGGCGCAGTCGTAGACGGGGATGGTCGAGCGATCGAAATCGGCTTGATTGCGCGTGATGATGGCCTCGGCATGCAGCTTCTTGGCGCACTGGTAGAGGCAGGCGTCCTCGAAGTCGGGCCACGACGATTCCAGCGCGTTCTCGATGTCGTACTCCCCCAGCGTGCAGATACGCGCCAGCCGCTTCACTTTCAGCAAGCGAAGCTTCACCGACTCCGCAAGGCGCGGCTTGCCTCCCTCCGTCAGCAAGTAGAACGCATCGGTGAACTGCGACGGGCTCATCCACAGATCGACCTCGCCGAGCGCGCCCAAGATGAGCAGCTTGCGGGCATCGGCGGCGAAGGGCTGCCGGTCCATCATGCAGTCCAGCAAGATGTTGGTGTCGAGCAGCAGCTTCATCGGCGACCCTCCCCCGCAGCGCCAGCAATGCCCAGCCGAGCCAACCGCGCGTCTTTCGTCGACATGCTCCGATAGGGCTCGGCCACCGGAGCCACCAAGCTGTCCACCAAGCCCACCGCAGCTTCAACCTCGGCCCGACTGTGCGGCCGCCTCTCTTCCACTCGATCGTCGAAGGGAAGCACTCCCCTCTCGATCACGTAATCGTAAAGCTGGTTAACCGCCTTCGACGCATTGGTCCCCAAAGAGGCCAAAACCCGATTGCCCTCCTCCTTCTTCCCAACCCCCATCCGAGCCGTAACCATAACCTCCGCATTACCCATAACTCGCTCCTAGCTTTTCAATGTTGTACGTTGTACAATATAGCATGATAAACAGAGATTAACTTGGGAATCGTCATGGCAACTTTGCAAACCTCGCTAGATATCGTCGCGACGGTAGCAAGCTTCGCGGACAGTCAAACCTGAGGAGGAGTTGGCCCTCCGGTCTTAGCCCAATTTGGACGAAAGGACGGGCGGAATGGCCGAAGACAAGAGAACCGATATCGCCAGAACAACAATCCAGAATAGGGTTCAGGACACAACAACGGCGATCGCCATCGCCAACACGGTTGAGATACGCGACCTCATACACACGGTGCGCGGCAAACAGGTGATGCTCGACAGCGACCTGGCAGCACTCTATGGAGTTGAGACGAGAACACTCAATCAGGCCGTCGCGAGAAACCCGGATCGTTTTCCCGAGCGCTTTTGCTTCCAGTTAACCAAGGAAGAAGACAAAATCTTGAAATCACAATCTGTGATTTCAAGTGATGAGGAATGGGGCGGCCGAAGAAAGCCACATCGAGTGTTCACTGAGCAAGGCGTCGCCATGCTCTCGGCAGCACTTAGAAGCAAGACCGCAGTAGAGGTGAGTGTCCGCATCATGGACAGCTTCGTCGAGATGCGTCACTTCATCGCGAGTAATGCTGCCATGTTCGAGCAGGTGCGAAGCGTTGAGCTGAAGCTGATGGAATACCAGCACATCACCGATGAGCGCTTCGAGCGCGTATTCGAGCACATGGAGGCTCACGAAGCTCCAAAGCAGAGGGTCTTTTTTGAGGGCCAGATCTACGATGCATTCGAGCTGCTGACCTCGCTCGTGCGTCGAGCGCAGCGCAGCATCGTCCTCGTTGACGGATACGTAGACGCGGCCACACTCAACGTGTTGGCCAAGAAGGCCGAAGGAGTCGTGGCTACCGTATGGACGCACCCGAAGACCAAACTCACACAATACGACATTGACGCGTTCAATGCTCAGTACCCGCAACTCACCTTGAGGCACACGACAGCCTTTCACGACCGTCTTCTCGTCCTTGACGACACGCAGGGTTATTTCGTGGGCGCGTCGCTCAAGGACGCAGGCAAGAAATGCTTCGCGATCTCGCGCATCGAGGACGTTTCCATCACGGAAGGTATCCTCGCGAAGCTAAAGAGTTGAAGGGTTCTGGCTATCCTTCTACAAACTTGAAATTCGACAGTATTGGAACCTTGAGCTCATCCCGCGGAAGAGCACCGAAAGTACCGGAAGACCTGCACCTTCGCAAATGCAGCCGCTAGAAGCAATTGACACCAAACGCCAGCAGTACTATCTTTAGCTACGAAGCCCCCGAACGGTGAGGAATCACCCCTTCCGGGGGCTTTCGTTTTGTCTCTGATAGAAGACCGATCCAAAGGACACCCCTATGGCACTCTTCGGAAGCCCGAAACCCGTCGTTCTCAAAGAAGGAAGCGCAGCCGAAGAGCAGCTACGCCAAATGGAAGACGCCAAAGGAACGCTCAGTCCTCGGGCCGAGGCGCGACTGGAGAAAGACCTGCGCCTCGTGCGCGCCGGCATCGACGGTGAACGGCACATCCTGTACGAACTCAAGAATTCCCACATGGATATGTTCATCTTGCAGGATCTTTTCCTGGAGCACGAAGGCCTCACCGCTCAGATCGACTTCCTCGTCATAACGCCACAGCGCAATTTCGTCATCGAGTGCAAGAACCTCGTCGGCAATATCGAGATCAACAGCCGAGGAGACTTCATCCGCACCTTCGAAGGCGGAAAGAAGGAGGGTATCTACTCTCCCGTCACCCAGAACCACCGGCACCTTGAGCTCATCAAGGCCCTGCGCAAAGCCGGCCGGAGCACCGTGGCGAATCTTGTCGCCGGTAGCTCCACCGACGATGCTTATCGTAGCTTGGTCGTGCTCGCCAACCCCAAAACCATCCTCAACGATCGGTACGCCAAACGCGACGTCAAGGCCCAGGTCATTCGTGCCGACCAGCTCATCGAAACGATCAAGCGAATCAACAACGAGAAAGGACCGGGCCGCGACAAGACGTTCCGCTCCGTTACCCAAGATTGCGCTGAATGGTTCCTGGCCCAGCACAAGCCAAGGGAGATTGATTACCTCGCTAAATATCGGGAAAAGCCGAAGACCGAGCAGAAGCCCTCGCGCCCAGAACCCTCAGCCTCGAACAACTCCGATTCGGAACCCTTGGTCACAAGCGTCTCCGAACAATCAGCCGCCAACGAAGTCTCCATCCTCTGCCCGAAGTGCGGCGCTCCCATGGTGAAACGCACCGCCCGGAAAGGAGCGCGCGCCGGCAAGCCCTTCTACGGCTGCAGCAACTACCCCAAGTGCAGGGGTATTGTGAATCTTGAAAGGTGAGCATCGGCACTGCCATAAAAGCCAACTATCTGACAGATTCTTTTCGAATAGCGATCTCGTAGAGGTCGTTAATGAGAAACTCCAGCGTTTTCTTAGCGTGAATGCAAGATCGGCGATCTATGCAATGAAGCCCCTTGCCAGGATTAGCGGCCCTTGCGTTCACCGGACAGCCTCCTCCGCATATTCCGAGCGCTACGCAATCCAGACAGCTCTCTTCGTTGAGCGGCACCAGCGATGCCCACTTTCTCCAGAAGGGATGCCTGTTGGCATCAAAAGCTTCATCCCAGATATCGGCCACGTAGTTCTCGCCTTCTGCCATCAATCCCTGGCAAATGCCAATTCTTCCATCTGGCGCAAAAAGAATCTGGCCTCCAGAGGTCGCCCCACAATCTGAAAAGTGAATCCGGGCCGATGCGAAAGCATTGAGCTTACGCATGATTCTGTCTTCATAAACCCCATCACCTCGCAAAGCCACGAACGAATCGATTATGAACTGCGAAGCTTTCCGATAATAAGAATCGGACTTTTCTTCATCGCCTTTGGAAAGTAAAACGTTGTAGCCGAAGCCCCTCACCCGATATTTCCGCACCAGCTCGATCATATGAGGCAAGTCGTCGATCGTCTTTTCAGAAAGCGTAACCGAAAGCGAAGGCGCAGGAACATCCAGCTTGGCGTACATCTCTAAAACTTCGATGACACGGGCATAGGCTGGTCGTCCCGCCTTATCAACCCTCATTTCATTAGCTTCTTCGGTAAAGCCGTCGATGGAAATGCTAACAGCAACACCTAAATCATGAAGCTTCAAAATTCGCCGCTCGTCAAGAAGCGTCCCGTTGGTAATAACGGCAAACTGCGTATGAGCGAGAATCGGTCTCTTCCTCACAAGCTCCCTAACCCGCTCTACAACGTGAACGAGAACATCAAACTGAAGCAGTGGTTCACCACCAAAGAAGATAATGTCTGATTGCTCTTCTTCATAGTTAGTGGAGGAAAGTTCAAGCTGCCGCGCAAAAACGTCGATGGCCTTTTCAGCAACACCTTTCGTCATGTTTTTCGTATAAGAGTTGCCGCTTCCGCAAGCATCACTACCAACAAAACAATACTTGCAGGCAAGATTGCAATTTTCGCTCAGAATAAAATACCCAAGCCTAACATCAGGTTCGGGCGCATTCCCCCTGATTCGTGCCAAGACCTCTTCGTCCTCGCCCTCTTTCGCGGTGAGTATTTTTTTGCGCACTAGCTCGTCCCTCAGAGCATCCGAGTATTCTCCTTGCTGAAACTGCTCATAAACTGCTTTGTTAAGAAACACGGGCTGCATTCTCAGGGAGTGCCACAGCGCAACATGCCCGCCCAGGTCGAACGTGTGGGTAAACCTTGAGATCTTCTCCATGCGCAGAAAAACCTTCCATTTGCAATTAGCAATTACTCAATCCAGTTTTGATCTTCAGGCTCTTCTGGGTAGAGACGACCGCAGCGGCAATGGCACGAGCAGTTGCATGCGCATGAGCATAGGTGAGCACCTGCGGCATCCTGGCCAATCGCGCCATACATATCCCGCAAGTCTTCAGCCGTAACGATGATCATTTTCTGCCCCTTTCCTCGGGTAGTTTTCTTGTACTTGAATCATTAGGCATTGCTATATCTAACTAAAGCAACAAATCTTAACTAGAGCCATCTATATCGTTTTGCACAAACCCCCTATACAACAATAGGCCGGGGGAACACTGTTAGAAAATCTCGGAATTCCGCTTCTGACAAGTTATAAGAACACTTCCAGAAGCCGCTTCCTCCATAAGAAGCTATTTTCCCTTCAGTCTGCGCACGGCTTGCTAAGTCGCATCCGCAGTTCTCTCTGATGGCTTTCCCAGGATTGAACGCAAACTCAAACTGGGGCTCTCTTCCCCACATTCGTATTTCTCGGAAATACTGCTCGTTCCCCTCATCGCGCATCAGGCGCATCCAAGCAACCATCATCATTTCATGATATTCAAGAACCTTTTTGGCTCCCTCCCAATCTTTAGCCAAAAGAAGAACTTTAACCCATCCCCAAATAACTTCACTCGAGTATTTGGGCTCAATTTTGAAGGATTCGCAGTAAAGCTCATTGGCTCGTACCAAATCACCCTGCCGCTTGCACTCCGTAGCTCGTGTGTTCAAGTCGCGATATTTCATAAGCATCGCTTGCTCTCGAGGCGTGAGAGAGCACGTTGACAGAAAGTCATCCCGCGTGATGGTCGACATTCTGAGTCGTCTAATTCTAGCGGCAAGCAGGTCATCAACTGAATGCAGGCTAAGCTTTCCCACGGCGCATTCCCTCTTTCGTCATCTCAAACGCTGTCAAAACATGTACATCATGAAACATCTAAAAATGTCTCATTGGGCAATGAGAGCAGAAGCGATGGAAGACGCTTGCCTATCCTTTTCCCTTATAATTCCCCTCATGGAAAACGCTCCGACACATACCAACTCCTCCAGCTACGCGGCCTTTATTAGTTATCGGCATTTGCCTAGGGATGCGGAGGTGGCTTGTGAGGTGCAGCGGGCCATTGAGGAGTACCGACTACCACGGCTTGTTGCGCGAGCAAATGCGCCTGCGGAAACAACTTCGAACACCGCATGTGCATTTCCAGAAGCAGACGCGTATGCTGAAATCGCGCATAAGGAAGCAATCCTGCATACCGAAAACGCGTCTATCGGGACCACCACACATAACAAAGACACATTCAACGCACAGGAACACAAAGTCCGCCGCCCCACCAAACTGGGCAAATGCTTTCGGGACGAGGACGAGCTTGCGGCTTCGCATTCGCTTCCCGACAGCATTCGAGAGGCGTTGGCGGCTTCGCGAACGCTTATTGTCATCTGCTCGCCGGAGACGCAAGAAAGCTCTTGGGTGCGGCGAGAAATCGAGATGTTCGAGCAGATCCACGGGCGCGAGCGCATCATTTGCGTGCTGGCCGCAGGCAGCCCCGAGGAAAGCATTCCGCCCATTCTGAAAACTCGCATGGTGCCCGACGCCAACGGCGTTTTGCGGGAAATGCCAGCCGAACCCCTCGCTGCCGATCTACGTCCGGAGGCTAAGACCAAGCGCAAAGCCGAGCTGCTGCGCATCATCGCCGCCGTCGCCGGCTGCAGCTACGACGATCTCCGCCAACGCGAGCGAGCCCGTCAGTGCAGGCGCATGGCCCTCGCGTCCGCGGCAGCAGCCCTCACCATCGCCGCCGTCGGCGTCTTCGCCTTCCAATTTCACCAAACCAGCGAGGCGGCACTCATCGCGGAATCTAAAAGCCTCGCTGCCCAGGCGCTCGACCAGTACGATCGCGGCGAGCACCTTCAGGCAATTGAAACCGCCCTTGCGGCCCTTCCCTCCTCTGCAGATAACCCCAATCGTCCCATTGTGCCCGAAGCGCAAGCAGCTCTTGAAGAAGTACTCGCCCTCAATCCCGATCCAGATCGGCACTGGGTTTCCCTCTTTTGCATCGACGCAAAGGGGAGCATTGTCGATATCGCTTACAGTTTTGAAGGCGGTTGGCTTGCCGTTTTGGATGACACCGGCGCTCTTTCAATCTATGACATATACACAAGCCAGCCAATCACAACCGAAAGCCCCACGCTATTCGCCGTCGATGAAGACACCGTACCGCAGAGTGATTGGTTCATTGAGGCCATCTCCCCTTCGCATCTACTTCTAGCAAATCGCACAGAAGGGGGAGGAGTTTCTTGCCTCCTCCCCCTAACAGGCAAAGAAGCATGGAATAGCAGCCGCACTTACGCCTTAGCCGCAGCTCCTCTAGACGATTCAAGCGATTTCGCCATCCTCGCTTACGGCATGCACTCTCTAGGAGCTGCATTTGTCAACTGCACCAAGGGGTCTCTCGAAAAGGGCTTGGTCGAAACGCCCGTTGAACAATTCCCCCAGTTTACAAACTTCGAAGCGTTCTCCGCCCAGAAAAACCCCTCTACCGCCTATTATGCTTTAGATACGTCACTGGTCATTTTTGATTTAGAAGAAATGACCTGCGAGCAGCGTAACGTCTCAGACGCGATGATCCATTCCATTCAAGCAGGCAGGGAAATCGTTGTCTTCACCGCAGCGGATTGTATCGGCGACGACATCAATACCAACCAAGTTCCTTTCACCGTTCGCGCCCTTGATACAAGCACAGATTCGGAAGAGCCCTTGTGGACTTTCAATGACACCTACAGCGTCACTGTCGGCACCCAATCTGGAACGCTCCTCCCATTCAACGGCATTCCTCAAGTACGCTGCATTCTTCACAAAAAAGAAAGCATGGTTGCAATTACAGCCGGCAAAAAACTTCTCGTGTTCAACTTAAAGACGGGAGAACTCCTCTTTTCGCATGAATTCAATGCTTCTATCGTGGAAGTCTCGCTATGCTTTGACAGCGATGATTCATGCGAGTTTGCCGTTGCCCTGGGCGATGGAACACTTGACATCGTAAATCCACTCATGGAAATTACCCTAAACACAGACTATAGCGCCACCCAAATTCCCTACCACATCGATAGCGCTTCTTTCGATATTTACGATACGGGCAATCCCGTTGCTTTCGTGCATCCCACGAACCGGTCAAATCGCCTTCTTTGCTATCTCTTTAATCCCTATTATGGAGAAGACGATATCGAAGAGTTCTCCCTCGAAGAACTACTCGCCTACGCCCGCAGCGCATTGCGATATTCATGAGGGACTTGCAATTCCTTAGCTCTAGAAAACCCCTTCATTGCCCAATGCTAAAAGCGACAGCAGGTATGATAGGCACGTTATCATGTGGAATGCGCCATGGCACACGCGGAAAGAAGGGAGGGATTGGCCAACCGATGACGAAAGTCAGACAACGCGCGTCCCTTCCCGTTGACGCCGTCAAGCTTGCACTTGAACGGGAGCACCAAAAGCGTGAGGACATCAAGCCCATCGAGCTTCTGAAAGTGGCCCTGTCCGCCTACCTTGCGTTCACGTTCAACGAGGACGACGCGAGCGCGACGGGAGGCAAGACGCCCCGCGAGTCAACCGACAGCGCCGCCCTTCGCCGAGGAACCCAGGCAGCGGTCGACCGGCTGCTCTTCAACGCGAACTATTGGCGCGCCGCCTATGAATCGCGCGTTTTCGACGCCTGTACCCAGCCAGAAAATGCCCAGCTGTGCCTGCAGGCCCTTTCGGTTTGGACGGCGCACACCCTCAAGCTGAACACGCTGTCGCCCGACGAAGCCGTGGCCACCTTCGAACGCTTCTGCCCGCCCTTCGCCCTGAACCGGCGACGGGGATCCCATAATAGGGATCGCGCGGGAAAAGGCCCCCTGCCCGACTTCAAGCGCGCCATCGGCCAGATTGCCGCGGCCGGCAGTGAGCCCGACTCCTCCCTCGAGGCGCTTCGCGTTCTGCTGGACACCATGGAGGCGGAAGCTGTCGCCTACGAGACCCTGGGGACAGAAAGCTCCCTCACCGCCCTGTTCGATATTCTGCCCGCCTGGTGCCTGCAGAATCGCATCGAGCTGGTCAGCGGCGCGTGGTGGGACGACTGCGCCGTCATGAGCGCCATCATCGACGCGCTGCACGCCCGTTTCGTCGAGCTCGACTTCGGAGTGGCGGTCTGCCAGTACTTCCTCGAGTCGTGCTACGAGGCGCTAGACGCCTACCACCGCGACCTTTCCAGCGAGCCGTGCCCTTGGAGCGAGTTCTCCGTTCCAGAGCTGATCGCCGTCATCCGCGAAGAGCGGGAGCGCCAGCCCAGCTTCGAAACCGACGGGTACACCAGCAACCTGCCCACATGGCTCATCAGCAAAGAGCAGCTCATCTGGAACATCTGGGTCTGCGCCCTTTACGGCCCGGCGAGCGCGCGGCCGCTGCTGGTCGATTCGCCCGACTTGCTGGCCAGCCAGGGGTACGCCGGAAAGACCGACGTCATCACCGAGCTGGCCCAGACGTCGTTTCTGCGCTACACCACCGATCGCATCGCGTCGCAGACCGATCAGGAGTACGCTTCCTTCGCGAGCCTGCCGCCCGATTTGCGCGACTCCTCCATCGCCTACATCAGCAGCATTCACAGCAAGCTGGAGACACTCGGCTACGAGGTGCTGCCCGCAGGCAGCTGCTACCCTGAGCGCTGCGTGGCCGCCTTTACCGCAAGCGAGGTGGAATGCCTGGCCATTCTGGAGCACCGCCGCTGGCTGCGCGAACGACAGAAGGCCGGCTGGCGCTACAGCACCACTAAGGACGTGGAGCGCAAGCGCAGCCCCTACCTGGTGCCGTGGGAGGAGCTTCCCGACCGCGCCAAGGAGTGGAACCGCTCGGCCGTGTGCAGCATTCCCAGCCTTCTGGCCAGCGTAAACCTGTCCGTGGTGAAGTAGCGACACCTTCTCGCGCAATAGCGCCATGGTGAAGCAGCAACGGGTTGGTAATGGTTGACGGCTGCTTCTGGCGCGGCGACGCCTGAGGCTTCTAAGATGGAGGTCGCGGCTGCGCCTGCGGGCGTCCATCGACGAAAGAAGGCTCATCATGACTGAATCGACTCAGGTTCTGCATCAACTGAAAGTGGCGACCAATTACAGCAAGCTGGCCATGCACAAGTGCGGCCCGCGCAGCTTCAAAAGCGGACAGGGCGCCATGGTGAAGGTGCTCTACAAGTTCGGCGACGGGAAACTGTCGCTGAAGAAGCTGGAGGAGCGTCTCGGCTGGGACGGCCACGAGGTCATTCGCGTGGCCGAGAAAGCCCAGGAGAACGGCTACGTGCGCTTTGCCACCAGCAAGAAGGGCAAGCTGTCCGTAGCGCTGACCGACAAGGGCACCATGGTCGTCGAGAAGCGCCTGGCCGCCGAGGATCGCGCGGCCGACGAGGTGCTGGAGGGCCTCACCGACAAGGAGCGCGAGTGCCTGCTGAAGCTGACCGGCAAGGTGATTGAGAACTGCAAGGCCATGGGCGTCGACTATCGCACCATCGCCGTCAAGGGCTGCCGCGACCGCAAGCCCGGCCACCATCACCGCCACGGTTGCTGCCGACGCTAGGAAACTGTGGAATGCGGCAAGTCAGAAAGACTTGCCGCATTCCACCCAGATTGATCTCTAAAGGATTTCTTGTAAGTTGCTACTGGTGGGCTCGCACACTTCCCGCACACCTGCGGGAAGAAACGAAAAAGGTCAGCCGCTTGCAAGCGACTGACCTGGTGTTTCTTGGTCGCGGGGGGCGGATTTGAACCACCGACCTTCGGGTTATGAGCCCGACGAGCTGACCAGACTGCTCCACCCCGCAATGGGTTGCCTCAAAGGGCAAAGAGATATACTACTCTCCTGAGCGCGAATTGCAAGTCTTCGATCACACTTCACCTCATTCGGCACAATTCCTGCACATGTTTGCCGTCCCAATAGCCTCCAGCACGATTTGTCGCATCGCACACGGACGATCACCGTGCCCCGTGCTATGATGCCGCCTATGCTTTCCCAGATCAGACAAAACGGACTGCCCTCATGGGCCTACAAGGCGGCGCTGCTTTTGGCGGCCGCCATTTGGGGCATGGGCACGGTGGTCATCAAGTCCACCGTCGACGAATTCCCGCCCGCTTGGATCGTGGGCGTGCGCTTCACCTTTGCCGGCATCATCCTCGGCATTGCCACGGCGCCGCGCATCTCCCGCGCCTTCGCCCGCAACAAGCGCGGACATCTGCGCGACGGCGCGGTGCTGGGCGTCTTTCTATTCCTCTCCTACTGGTTCAACTCCACGGGACTCACCGACACCACCGCCTCCAACAGCTCGTTTCTCACCACGCTCTACTGCGTGATCATCCCCTTCCTCGGATGGATCATCATTCGGAAGCGACCGACCCGCTACAACATTGCGGCGGCTATCCTGTGCGTCACCGGCGTGGGCTGCGTGGCCTACGCCGGCATCGGCGAGTTCTCGCTGCGCTTCGGCGACTTCATCACGCTGGCCTCGGCTCTCTGGCTGAGCTTCCACGTGCTGTACACGGCGAAGTACGCGCCGGGACGCTCTATGATGCTGCTCACGGTCATTCAGTTCATCGTGGCGGGCCTGCTGGGACTCATCACCGGGCTTATCACCGAGCCCGTACCCAACTTCAGCCAGTTGGGCGCCGACACTTGGATGAGCCTCATCTACATCACCGTGTTTGCCTCTTGTGTGGCCCTAGGATTGCAAAACGCCGCCGTGGCCCGCGTTGATCCGGCCCAGGCGGCGCTGTTCCTTGCCACCGAATCGGTGTTCGGCGTGACGTTCTCCATCCTGCTTTTGGGCGAGGCGCCGGCGATTTCCACCTACCTGGGATTTGCCCTTATCTTCGTCGGCATCGTCGTCAGCGAGTACTTACCCCTGCGAGCCGAAAAGATCGCGGCCCAGAAGGCAAAAACGGCCGCCGAAACGGCCGTCCTCGATTGCAAGCGGGCCGAAACCCAAGCAACCGACCTCGAAGAGGCCGACGCGTTCATGCGCTAGTTACTCGCGGCCGTCCCAGCAGTAGGTGCAGATTTTCTCCGGATCGATGCCGATGGCCTCTATCATGCCCTGGAGGCTCTGGTAGCTCAGCGAATCGAAGCCCATATCCTCGCAGATGGTCTTCAGCAGGCACTGGCCGCGCTCGGTGCGGGCGTCGGCGTACTCGTCCAGATGGGCCACGCCCTCCTCACCTTCCAGCTGATCCACTACGCGCCGCGCAATGAGATCCATGTCCGACTTGCTGGACGAGAAGCTCAGATACTTGCAGCTGTACATGATGGGCGGGCACGCGCTGCGCATGTGCACCTCGGCGGCACCGGAATCGTACAGGAAGTTCACCGTCTCGCGCAGCTGGGTGCCGCGCACAATGGAGTCATCCACGAACAAGAGCTTCTTGTCGCGGATAAGCTCGGGCACCGGCACCTGCTTCATGTTGGCGATCTTGTTGCGCAGATCCTGGTTCGCCGGCATGAACGAGCGCGGCCAGGTGGGCGTGTACTTAATGAACGGACGGCCGAAGGGCATCTTGCTCTCGGTCGAGTAGCCGATGGCATGGGGAATGCCGGAATCGGGCACGCCGGCCACAAAGTCCACCTCGGGGCACGCGCCACGCGCTGCCTCGTCGCGAGCCATGATGGCACCGTTGCGGTAGCGCATCACTTCCACGTTCATACCCTCGTAGTTGGAGTTCGGGTAGCCGTAGTACACCCACATGAACGCGCACATTTTCATCTCGTCGCGTGCCGGCGAGAGCACCTCAATGGCATCGGGTGTAAGCCGCACGATCTCCGCCGGGCCCAGCTCGTACTCGTCGTGATAGCCCAGCTTGTGATAGGCAAAGCTCTCGAAGGCAACGCAGTGGCCGTCATCGTCGGCGCCCACAAGCACCGGCAAGCGACCCATGAAGTCGCGGGCCGCAATGATGTCGCCGTCCTCGGTCATAATGAGCAGCGTGAGCGAACCGTCAATCTTCGATTGGGCATACTGGATGCCGGCGACCAGGTCATCCTTCTGGTTGATGAGCGCCGCCACCAGCTCGGTTGAGTTCACCGCGCCAGAGCTGAGCGCCATAAACTGCGCATCGTGATCCTCGAAATACTCTTCCACCAAGGCCTCGGCATTGTTGATGGCACCGATGGTCGTGATAGCGAAGGTGCCCAAATGCGAGCGCACGAGCAGCGGCTGCGGGTCGGCGTCCGAGATGCATCCGATGGCGCTCGTGCCGTGGAAGCGCACGATGTCGTCCTCGAATTTCGTGCGGAACGGCGTGTTCTCGATAGAGTGAATCTGACGTTGGTAGCCATCCTCGTGGTCAAGCACGATCATGCCCGCTCGACGCGTGCCGAGATGCGAGTGGTAATCGACGCCGAAGAAAACATCCATCACCACGTCGCGCTTGGAAACCGCTCCGAAAAAGCCGCCCATGAAATCCTCCGTCTTAGTGTTTCAACGATAGGTCAAAGTATAAATGGTGCACCTGAACGATTGTTGCCTTGCGGTTAATTGACTCAAAATTCACGATTTTAGGGACAAGGCCTGCCAGATGAGCCAGGTGCGTCCGCGCCTACTCGATGACATAGCGATGCTGCCGAACGGCGGCCACCGCCGCGACGTTCAGCGAGCAGCCGATGCCCGTCTCGTGGCCCGGGGCGTTCAGCGTGATGATGCCGTCGGGCGCCGTGTAGGCGGGCACCGTGAGATCGGCGTCGAAGTAGCGCGCCGTAGCGCCCAGATCGCCGGGGATAACCACTCCGGGCAGCGTTTGGAAGGCCGCGTGGGCAAACCGCGACACGCCGGTATCGTACATGCCGCTCATGCAAACCTCGCGGCCCTCGGCCAGCGCTCGGTGCACGAAGGCGAGCGACCGCTCGATGCCGCCAAACTTCCCGATCTTCACCATGGCGCAGCGCAGTTCCGGATGCTCGAACAGACCGGCGGCCTCTTCGGCATTCACGAAGGATTCGTCAACGCAGATGGGCATGGCCAGTGTATGCTGGAACGACGCGAGTCGGGTGAAAGGGTCTCGCAAAGCCCGCTCGCCCCCGGCGGCGGCCAGGTTCAGCGGCTCTTCGATCCAGCCGATATCCAGCTCGTCGTAGGAACGCAGCTCGGCCAGGTTGTGCAGGCCGAAGCTCTGGTTCGCGTCCAGGGTGATAAGCAGATGCGGGAACGCCCGACGCACCGCGCGTACCGCCGGAAGCCCCCGACCGGGAGCCACCTTCAACTTAATGCGCTGGTAGCCCGCGTCCACGCACTCGCGCACCTCGGCCACCGTTTGGGCGGGCGTGCCCAGGCCCACCACCGCGCCGCTGTACACCTTGCGCGTCGCCCCGCGCCGATCCCCGGGGCACGCCGAGCCCACCGCAACATCCTCCCCCTCGAAAGCTGTCGCGGAGCGGGTCATGCGGTCGAACTCCTCGCCAAGCAGCTTCCAGAGGGGCTTTTCCGTGACCTTGCCGTACAAGTCCCAGCAGGCCATCTCCAAAGCGCTCACCGCCATGGGGAACGCCCCTGCACCTTCCAGCGAGAACAGGTCGGCCGCCACTTCACGCGGATGCAGATAGGTGCCGGCGATGACCCGGGGCGCCAGCGTCTCGCGCAGCACACGCAGATCGCCACCGAGGATCTCGGGCAGATACCAATCGGTATCGAAAGCCGTGCACTCCCCTAACCCTACGCGGCCCTTGCGGTCGATCACCTCGACAATGACCGTATCGCGGTAGGTCAGCGTCTCCTTCGGCGTTTTGAAAGGCTTGGAAAACGGCAGGCGCCCGTGGTGAAGCACCACGCGCCGAATGTCGATGTTCTCGCTGAACAGCGCCTCGCAAGCGGCGCGGTCGATCTTACCGATGCCCGACCGCGGCAGCTCGTCCACAATGGATATTTGCTCGGGAACGTAAAGCTTCGACAGCCGCTGGGAAAGCGCCTCCCGCAGCGCGCGCGTGCTGATGAGCGGCGCATCCGGCGTCAGCTCCACTACCGCTGCGGGCCGCCGTCCCCAGCGCGCGTCGGGCAGACCGAACACGTAGGCGTCGGCCACGCCGGGAACGCGCACGAGAGCGTCGACGATTTCCGCTGGGTACACGTTCTCACCGCCGGAGATGAACATGTCGCCCGTGCGCTCGCGCACGTAAAGACAGCCGTCGTGAAGCGCCGCCGTATCGCCCGTGAGGAAGAAGCCGTCCACGGTGAAGGCCGCCCGGGCGTTGGCGTAGCCGCCGAACACCCCTGGGCCGCGCAGGGCGAGGCGCCCGAAACCCTCAGCATCCGGCTCCACAATGCGGGCCGAATAACCTGGCAGAAGCCGCATACCTCCCGTGAACTGGGGGGTGATCAGCGTGTTTGCCACTTGGCTCGATGTCTCGGTCATGCCATAGCTGGCATACACGCGCGCCTCGGCCTCCAGGGCCCGGGCCACAGTCTTCGCGTTCAGCGGGCCGCCTCCGAGCAGCACGCACTCGTACTGGGAAAGCGCGTTTGGCCGCGCGTTCAGCATATCCTGCAGCATCTTGTCCACCACCGAGATGTGGGTGGCGTGCATCACCTCGGCATCGCGCAGCACCGCCGCCGCGTCGAAGCGCTCGTAGATGCGCAAGGGCCAGCGGCTGCAGACGCTGCGCACGAGCACTTGGAAGCCGCCCACGTGGAAAAACGGCAGCACCGCCTGCCACAGACCGCGCCCCCGGACGCGCCCGGAAAGCACCCGGTTCGATGCCTTCGACGCCTCCACGAGGTTGCCCCAGGTGAGCTCGGCGGCCTTGGGCTTGCCCGTCGTGCCGGAGGTGAACATAATGAGGGCCCGATGACTCGAATCGAAGACATGGGCGGCTCGTTCGGCGAAGTGGATGGCGTCCTCGACTGAGCCGCCGAGGGAGTCGTCCACCCGTCCCGCCCGCTCGTTGCGCAGAAGCGAGTTGCACACCGCTTCGAAGAGCTTGGGCTCACCGGCCGCATCCACCGTGTAGGCCACGCGCAATCCCGCCCGCTCCAGTTCCAGCACGCGCGTGAGCTTCTCGGCATCGGTCAGCCGATGATTCAGCGCCACCAGGGCGAATCCCCCGTAGGCCGCCGCCAAGGCAAGGAACACGTACATGGGGCCGTTGGGCAAATCCACCGCCACCACATCGCCTGGGAAGACGCCCTTATCCCGCAGCCGTCGCGCAAGCTGAGAGGCGATAAGCCTCGCCTGGCGATAGGTGTAGGCCGTCTCGTTACCGCGCCGATCGACCGCCGTGAAGAACACGGCTTCCGGACGCAGCTGCGCGGTGCTTTCGAAAATATCGATCATGAACGGCTCGTGGAACTCCTTGGGCGCGATAAGCTGAACAGGGCACAGGAAGCCCCCGCCGGCTGCGGCAGGGGGCGAAGCATCCTACGGAAATTTCGGGAACTGGGTGAAGTCGGGAGCGCGCTTCTCCTTGAAGGCGTCGCGGCCCTCCTTGGCCTCGTCGGTGGTGTAGTACAGAAGCGTGGCGTCGCCGGCCAGCTGCTGAATACCCGCAAGGCCGTCGGTGGCGGCGTTGAACGACGCCTTCATGAAGCGCAGGGCCGTAGGGGAAAACTGCATCATCTCGGCGGCCCAGGCCATGCACTCGTCTTCCAAATCGTCGAAGGGCACGACCTTGTTCACGAGGCCCATTTCCAACGCCTCGTCGGCCGTGTACTGGCGGCAGAGGTACCAGATCTCACGGGCCTTCTTCTGGCCCACGATGGCAGCCAGATACCCCGCGCCGTAGCCGGCATCGAAAGAGCCCACCTTAGGCCCGGTCTGGCCAAACTTCGCCGTGTCGGCCGCAATGGTGAGGTCGCACAGAATAGAGAGCACATGCCCTCCGCCGATGGCATAGCCGTTCACCATGGCGATGACGGGCTTGGGCACGACGCGGATGAGCCGCTGCAAATCGAGCACGTTCAGGCGCGGGATGTTGTCCTCGCCCACGTACCCCCCGTTGCCGCGCTTCTTCTGGTCGCCGCCGGAGCAGAACGCCTCGTCCTCGTGGCGGCCGCCGTGGTTCACACCGGTCAGCAGAATGACACCTACGGACGCATCGTCGCGCGCCTCGGAGAAAGCGTCGTACATCTCCATCACCGTCAGCGGGGTGAACGCGTTGCGCCGCTCGGGCCGATTGATGGAGATCTTCGCCACCCCATCGCACAACTCATAGCGAATCTCGCGGTACTCCTTACCGCACTTCCAATCGTAGTTGCTCAAGCTTCTCTCCTTCAGCTCGCCAGCATCGCCGATAGGCATGTTGTCTCAACTGGCATAATACCGTAGAAACTCGCTATCGATAGGCAGAAATGCCTCCGAAGAAGGCCGTTCAGAACAACTTCCCCACCAACGGATACCGCCGGCCCCTAAATCCCGAATTCCTGAAAGAGCTCGTTGCGGCGGTGCGGGTTGGACGAAGCCTCAGCAACATCGTCAATGCGAGACGCCTCCAGCAATTGTGCAACCAAAGCTCCGAAGCGATCTTCGCCCTGCTCGATGCCCTGCTCCATCCCTTTCGCCAGGCCTTCTTCCATGCCGCTGTTGTAAGCATTTCCGAGGCCTTCTTCAACGATCAGCTCCGCCTGAATGCGAGCGTCTTCAATATAAGTCAGCATGTCCAAGCCCTTCTGTCTCCACACGGCATTGCCATTGGCGCGCCTCACTGCCGCTGCAATATCAGCCACAAGCGCATCGCCATCCTCTTCCCCGGCTGCCACGTATTTTAACAGACTGCGTAGAGGCCCTTCTGCCAAGGTCTCCCAAGCCGAAGCATTGAGCACCACCCAATGGAACCCATGACGAAGATCGACCGCCTCATCCTCGCAGCAAACCATTTCGAAATGATACACGGGAAGCGCCGCGTCGAACTGATCCTCAGTGCAGATGAATACGACGTAACTCTCAGCAAGATTCCGGTAAGGCTGGCCCCGTCGAAGAGCCGACGAGTCCATCGCAGATTGATAATAGCGCATTCGCCGGCCAAGCTCCTTCATCGTGTAGGCCTGAATTTCCACATCGTAAACAGCATTCGCGGTACTGGCGAAAGCATCAAGCCGCACGCCTTTCGCCCCCAGTCTCGGTTCGACGGTTCGCTCCACCTCCACGTTGCGTACGCGGTCAACCGGTTCTCCCAGCACCACCTCTAAAAGGCGACGGCAAATATCATGTTCATTGGTCATAACCTGGTTAAACATAGGCCATTCATGGAACAGCAAATCTCTTGGCTCGTCCATCGTCGGGCTCCTCTCTCATTGGGAGAACCTATGCTAGCCGAGCACGACCGCAAAAATGACGCAAGAATGTCCCGATTGATTCCTTGCGCCAACCGCAATAGAATCGCACAATACAAGGAAGGACAACGCACGAAGTGGCCGCATCCGAAAAGGAGCGACCACTTGCGAGGGAGGGGCTACAGGGATGGTATCTTAGGGCTTAGGATTCGGCCAAGTGCTCACCCAAGGTATAGCCCAAAGTAATAGCGCTGCCGATGCTCACCCCCGGAATCGGGGAGAAGTAGGCTGCACCGAATCGTTGACCTAAACAGTTGCCGGCCGCGTACAGACCGGGAATGGGATCGAGAGACTCACCGAGCACATTGCAGTACTTGTCGGTCATGAGGCCACCGACCGTGACCATAACACCACCCACATGGTCAGGTCCCGCCACGACGCCCATAAAGGGCGGCGTGTCCAGCGTGAACAGCACCCGCGAATCCTTTCCAAAATCCTCGTCCACGCCCGCTTTCGCCAGCTCGTTATATCGCTCAATGGAGGCCATCATATTCTCCTTGGCCTCGCCTTCAATGCCCATGTACTGCGCCAACGTATCCCAGTCCTCCGCCACGTAGGTGCCTCGGCCATCGCCTTCGGCCCCATTGGCAAGACCCTGGTCGAACTGAGCGGCAATGTTGGCAATGTTTTGCTCTTGGGGATCGAAGCACGTGTGGCCAGACACCGAGTAGGTGCACGTTTCCTTAAGCTTGGAATCGAAGAGCGTGTAATAGACATTCTGCTTGATGCGGGCGGCAGGCTTGCCCGTCCACGTGGGATCGCCGAAGAACTCGTTGCAATAGCGGTTGCCCTTCTCGTCCAGGTAAATGCCCACGCCAGGATTCATGGAGGGAATGGCGAAATCGCCGTTCATCGACCCAAGAGGACGAGGCTCTAGGCGACCGCCAGCCCAAACGCCCATCTTGATGCCCGAGCCGTCCTTGCCGCCCATGGCGTCATGCCACTCCGTAATGCCTTCCTGCAGACAGTCGTTGGCGGTCACGCAAAGGTCGGTCATCATTTCCTTGTCGGCGCTGAAATCGCCCGCCGCAAGCACAACGGCCTCGTTGGCGCGATAGCGATGGTAGGTTCCGGCGGCATCTACGCACACCACACCCGTCACGGCATCGCCGTCCTTCTCCAGATAAACACCCTTCCGATCGAAGATGAGCTGCAGATTGGGCAGCTCAGCGAGCGAGGCAAAAATCGCCTGGTAAACCTCGGTCATATTGTGCTCGTTGCCCATGCCCCACTGCACCGTGCCCGTCCAGAACTTCTGACCGGCAATCTCATCGAGCATGTTCTCGTGACGTGGCCAGTAAGAGATGGTCATGGTCTCCAGAAGCTCCGCAGGCACCTTCTCGAGGAACCAGTCCACGGCCTCGCCGCTCCGCGTCGCGTACTGCATGATAAGCGAGGGGTTGGCGGCATTCTGGCTGCGCATCATCCAGTCGTTGAAGAACTCCACGGGATCAACCTCGGGCACACCGTGATCCTTCAGATACTGGGAATTCAGGTGCCCGATGTCGTTGCCGATGATGGTGTAATACTGCTCCTCGAGCGCCTCCAGCAAAACAACGCTTTTGCCGCTCTTCTCGGCGGCGCTACGGGCCGTTGCCGTACCGGCATGGCCCGCACCAATAACAACGATGTCGGCCACGGTCTCATCAACGATGGCGTCCTCCGCCACAGATTCCGGCGCTACGCGCCACGAACTCGTCTCGGCCGCATCGGCCACCGTCCCCGTCTCCGACAAGGCCTCGCTGGAAGTTTGCTGCGCCGGAGCGCATCCCAAACCCGTCGCCGCGACCGCTCCCAGCATACCCGTGGCCACTGAGCCTTTGAGAAAATCCCTTCTGCTGATCTGTGCCATTTCCCTTCCTCCTTTTTCTGCGGGATTCACAATGACGGCAGTGTAGAAGGGAATCGGAATGCGCGAAAATACCTCTGTCGATTTGGGAGCAGTCATCTGTCTAATTGGACGATCCAGCCATCTCGCGCGGAATAAGAATATTGAGGGCAAAGCGTCCGTCTCTTGCCTCGATCTGCAACGTTCCCTCGTAACGTTCGATAGCCGCTCGAATACTCTTCAATCCCAAACCGTGCCCCTGCGCATTCTCTTTGTTAGTGGCAGGCAGCCCGTCGCGCCACTTGATTTCTCCCGCAAACGTATTCTCGAAGTGGAGGTAGAGCCAATGCTCGTCCCCATGGATGCGCACCATGATCTCGCGAGCGACCTGTTCCGGCAGACGCATCTGAGCTTCCACGGCATTGTCGAGGGCGTTGCTGGCGATGGCCACAATATCGCCGGGGCGCATGAAGTCCATGCACTGCGCATCCACGAACAGGACGAGTCGTATGTCCAAATCGCGGCAACGCTGGGCGCTCAGCGACAGCACGGTATCAAGCACCTCGTTGCCCGTTTGCAGAAACTGCTCTTCTCCAAAAGACGTCTCAAGCGCCTCGTTGGCATAGGCGATACGCTCCCCTTCCGATTCAAGACGGGCTATATACAGAAGATGATGCTTCAAATCATGGTGCTTGCGCTGAATCTCGTCCATGGCGCGACGTCGCTGGTCGTATTGGTTGGCCTGCATCCTCATCACCGCTTCCAGCATGCGCGCGCTCTGAGCCTCTTCGCGCATAAAGGCGACATTGTCCACGCCAATCATCACCAGCACGCTCGTGAGACTGCAAAGTTCGTAGAGGAAGAGTCCGAGCGTGTCAGGTACTCCGGTTCCATGGCCAGATTCCAAAGCCTCAATGAGGTATCCCACCGTCAGCACAGGCACCATGGAAAGAGCCATGGGCACGAGCTCCCTCCATCCGATTTGCTTTGGTTGAACCCGTATGCAAAACCTTTTTAGCAGAAAGAAAACTCCAAACGTGAGCCCCGCAGGCAACAGAAGATACACGGTCGCCTCCACGGGATATTCCAGCAGCACCGCATGATTGGCCAGGTTCATGCCCTCCCGCGACAAGGCAAAAGCCGCTGCGGCTTTCTCGACGGCAATTTCTACCAGAAAGAGGATGAAAGTGTAGTAGAGCGTCTCTCGAGAGCTGATGCAATATCGAAGCCGGACAAAGACATAGAGCAGCCCAAACAGCTCCGTCAGCCGAAATGGCCCATACTGATCGGCTTGTAGGCCATCAAGACCGCTTCTTAAAGCAAGCAGCAGCGGCATAACCGTCAAAAGAGCACTGCGAAAAAGCCGCTGCACCGCCTCCGATTCTCCCATCTCCCGCAACGGAAGACCCCGCATAAAGTAGAGAATGCCCGCGAGCTCGAGGGCGAACAGCAGGTAATCGTACAGGACGATCATCGAAGTTTTCCGCCCGCAAGCTGACCGGCAAGCGCCTGCATGAAGGCTGTCCTCTTCTGCTTGCTTATGGGCACCTCACCGCCGGGTACAATGGCGCTGTTGCCCGTCACGCGCTCAACGTACATGAGGCTCACGACCGCCGAGGCATGGCAGCGAAAGAAGCGCCTATCGTCGTTGAGCTTGTTCTCGAAATCCGTCAGTGACTCATAGACCGAGTAATCGCCATCAAGGGTATATTGGCTGAAGGGAAGGAGGCGCCTGTGTTGCGTATCGCCGTGGTGGACGACGAGGCAGAGCAGCGCGAGCTCATCGAAAGCTTCCTTGCGCGCTTTGCCTGCGAGCAGAGACGAGAGATTATCGTCGATACGTACTGCAATGGTTTCGATTTCCTGTCGGTATTTGACCAGCGCTACGATGCGGTGTTTCTCGACATCCAAATGCCCGATGCAAACGGCATTCAGGTGGCGGAAGAGATTCGAGCCATTGACCAGCGGGTGAAGATCATCTTTATTACGAACCTCGGTCAATATGCGGTGCAGGGCTATGCGGTACGGGCCATGGATTTCATCGTGAAGCCGCTCGAGTGGGAAAGCTTCAGCGAGAAGATGCGACTCTTTTGCCGCGATTACGATGACGAGCAACCGCGATTTATAACGATTCACAACGCCGATGGACTGGTGCGGCTGCGTACCGATCGTATTCTTTTCGCCGAGCTGATAAACAGGAAACTTCACGTCCATATGATAGCGAAAGAGGCGCCTTACACGGCGCCCCTTGCCCCTTTGGAACGTTCGCCTGTCTCTTTTGTGCTACATTCCCTCGGTTTCGAAGCGCTTCTTCAGGGCTTCCTGGTGGATGGCGTGCTGCAACGCCACTTCCTTGGAGATCGTGCCCTCCTTCACCAGGCGATGCAGGCTCTGGTCCATGGTGCGCATGCCGGCGCCGGACGACGAGGCGATAACCGAGTCGATCTGGTGGGTCTTCTCCTCGCGAATGAGGTTGCGGATAGCCGGCGTGGCGGTCATGATCTCGAAGACCGGCACGATACCGCCATCCACTGTGGGCACGAGCTGCTGGCTCACCACGGCCTGCAGCACGAGCGACAGCTGCATGCGAATCTGACGCTGCTGGTTGGCCGGGAAGGCGTCGATGATGCGATCCACCGTGGAAGAGGCCCCGGTGGTGTGCAGCGTGGAGAACAGAAGCTGGGCCATCTCGGCGGCGGTCATGGCCGTACCGATGGTCTCCTGATCGCGCATCTCGCCGAGCAGGATGACATCCGGCGCCTCGCGCATCGCGCTACGCAGCGCCTCGGCGTAGGTGGCGACATCGGAGGGAATCTCGCGCTGGGTGACGATGCAGCCCTCGTGACGATGCACGTACTCGATGGGGTCTTCCATGGTGATGATGTGCCCCGTGCGCGCCTTGTTCAGCTTGTCGATGATGCAGGCAAGCGTCGTGGACTTGCCGGCGCCTGCAGGACCGGTGACCAGCACGAGGCCCTTCTGGAAGTCGGCGCAGGCCATGACGTCGTCGGGGATGTGGTAGTCGGCGGGGTTGGGCAGCGTGAAGGGGATGACGCGAATGACGGCGCCCAAAGACCCGCGCTGGCGGAACACGTTCACACGGAAGCGCCCCATGCCCGGCACGGCGAAGGAGAAGTCGTCGTCATGGTTGTGGCCGTCCGTGAAGATCTGCTCGTCGCGGCCGGACAGCTCGTAGATGGCGTCCACCAGCTCCTTAGTATCGGCGGGCATGAGCGGCGCCATGTCCATGCGCACCTGACGGCCATCGGCGGTGTAGGTCAGCGGCAGGCCCGCGACGATGAAGACATCCGAGGCCTTCTTGTCGATCATTTCCTGCAGCAGTGCCTTCAGTTCCATAGAAGCTCTCCTTATCTTTCTAGCCGAGCCACAGGTTCTCGCCTGTGCCGTCGTCGATCCATTCCGTTGTGACTTTCCATTGCTCAATGGTGTAGGTATTGTTTTGAATCCGCAGCACGATGGCCAGCGTGCGACCGCTTTCCATCGAGAACGTAGCCGAGATGAGCTCGCCGTCGCGGACAGTCGAATCGCTGTAGCGCTGCAGAACGTCCTCCAATGTGCCTTCAGCCAACGCGGCGTCCACGTCGGCGACGAACTGCTGGCCGACGGATTCTAGCTGATAGGTCTCTGTGGTCGTGGCCGCTTGGCGCTCGGTGGTGGAAAGCTCCGCCAGCGATGTCGTGACGGAAAGCACCGTGAGCACGGCCAGGCACAGCACGATGATGAGGGTGAACAGGCTGATAGGACCGATGCGCACCGAACCGTGGGGCTTAGCCATGGGACACCTCCCCTTCGGTTGGAGCCGCGTCCGCGCCATCGGCGGCCGGACCGCCGGTCGCGCCCACCACGGGCGGCGCCGCAGGATCATCCAGCACGACCGACCGCGTCGCATCGTCGGCCGCACCGGTAGCCGAACGGGCGGTACGGGCACCGTCGGCGGGCACATAGCGCGACGTCTCCAGCGCGTACACGGGGCTCTCTTCCCACTTCTCGAAGCAAAGACCGCCAGGGGCAAATCCAATGCCTTCCTCGGCTGCCTTGGCCGAGTCATTAAGAACCCGCACCTTCCACACCTCAAGCGTCAGGTAGTGCATCGTCCCGGCTTCGGTGTCCTCGGTGCGAAACGTGCACTCGGCAGACAAGAGGTCGGAGCCGTTCTCTACCTCGTGCGCCGGCTGCGACAACCAGCGATCGGCCATGGGGTCGGCCTCGTAGGCTTCCTTGAAGGCAATCGGATCGGCGGCGAACTCCTCGGCCACATTCGAGGCCAGCACGAGCCCGTCCATCAGATCGGCGCTCTCGCGACCTATGCGGTCGGCCTCGGCGTTCAGGTTCATGAGCACCGCCAGCGAGCCCGTCAGAAACACGAGCAGAAGCAGCGCCTCCACGATGAAGGCGGCGCCGGGCCACACGGCCCGCTCCTTGCGTACGCGTCCGATGCGGTCGTTGTAACGGGCCAGGCGCGCGTCGGCGACATTCGCCTCGGCCCTATGGGCGGCCACAGAAGCGGACGCCATGGAGCGACGACTCTCGGATCCTCCGGCCATCACGCATCACCTCCCGCCGCGCGCAGAGCCACCGACGTCTGTCCGGCATCGGTGACGATGGTCAGCAATCCTCCCCCGTAGGAGAAGTCGAAGACGGACGACCGCACGATGGCCGTGGCCTTCGACGGGTCGTAGGGGGCATCGGCCAGGGCGTACTCCTCCATGATGACGCCGTCGTAGCGGTACAGGCGCGTCTCGTACACCCCGGAGGGCAGCGTCTCGCGCAGCACCAGGGCCGGGCCGTCCAAAAGGCAGCGCGTGTCGCTGGCGCCGGCTGCTTCGGGCAGCCCCAGCTCCTCGCGGCCTTGGGCGACGACCATGTCGACTCCCTCTTCGGTCACCCAAGCGCAGGCCACCGCATCAATCTGGTCGTTGGCCCGCACATCGTTGGCAAGCAGCGTAAGCGAGAGCCGCTGGTTGTCGGCCGCGTCTCCCTCGCGGTTCAGCCCGCGATACACGTCGGTGCCGGCCAGGATGGCCATCAGCAGCGTCGCCACGAACAGCGCGAACAGAAGCCCTGTGAACACGCGCCCGAAATCGCGCTCGCGCTGACGCCGCACACCGCCGGCCCCGTAGGTCTTGCTCGACGAGGCGAGCCGGGTCGCCCCTTTCAGCTTCTCGGTCATCGCGGCACCACCACCACGCTGGGCGGCACGTTGGAGGCGAAGGCCTCATAGGTGACCGCGTAATCCTGGTGGTTCACAATGAGCCCGTAATGCTCTTCCAAATAGCTGAGGCGCGCCGGATAGGCCCCTTCCACCGCCGCGCACTGCATGGCCGCATCCAGCACCGCCGTGCGCACCGAAGCCGCCGATTGGGCCTCGGTCTGGGCGCTCGTCATATCCCAGGCAAACCACAGCAGCACGGCCAGCACCACGGCCGCGATGACGGCAACCACCCGCCGGGTGCGCCGCTGCTGCATCTGGGCTGTCTTACCGTGAATCATGATGGCTAGCCGATCGAACCCATGATGCCGATCAGCGGCAGCATGACCGAGATGAGCGTGGCCCCCACGGCAATGGTGAGAAAGGCGGCCAAAGCCGGCTCGATGTTGTCAATGGCGGCATCAATCTGCAGAATGGCGTCGTCGAAGAAGTTGGCCGACAGGCGATCGAGCGCCGCGTCCAGCGAGCCGGAGCGCGTGCCGATGGTGAGCAGGCGCGCGTGAATTTGCTCGAACACCTCGGCTTCGCTGATGGCCTGAGCGAGCGAGCGCGGGCTTTCCGCGTCAATCATCAGCCCGTAGGCGGCCGTGGCCTTCACCTTAAGCCCCTCGTGCTCCACCACCTCGATGGCGCGCCGCATGGCCTCGTCGGTGTTGATGCCCGAGGCGGTGTAGGCGGCCAGCGCCGAGGCGAACCGGGACACGGCCAGCTGCTCCATAGCGGGACGGGTGGCCGGGAACTTCTCCATAAGGTGCATCACCGCGATGCGCCCCGCTTCCGAGCGGCAGGCGATGGCAGCGCCCACAGCCACGATAGCGCAGATGAGCGTGATGCCGAGGGCCACCCAGCCGATAGCCACCGACACGCCCACGGCCCCCGAGGAGCCGTCGGTGAGCGAGCCAGCCATGGAAACGTACACGTCCTCGAACACCGGCAGAATGATGATAACCGTGAAGGCCAAGATGATGTTCATGATGCACAGCAGCGCCGCCGGATAGCCCACCGACGAGCGAATCTTCGCGAAGAGGCGGTCCTCCTCGTCGTAGTAGACGCCGAGGGAGCGCAGCACTTCCTCCAGGCGGCCCGAGGCCTCGCCCACGCCCACCATATCCACGGCGTAGCGGGGGAAGGCGCCGGACGCCTTCATGGCGACCGCCAGCGTATCCCCGGCGCACAGGCGCCCGTAAACGCTCTCGCAGGTCGCCTGCAGAGCCACATCCCCAATGTCCTCGGAGAGCATTCCCACGGCCTCGTCAGTCTGGATGCCCGCCGCCAGCATCATGGCAACGCTCTCGCAGAAGAGGCTGATGCCTGCGCTATCGAGTTTTGGTTTGGCCATGGCGTCCCCTGCCCTTCTTCTAGTAGGTGTAACGATCGGTATAGCTCGTGCCGTCGCCAATGGTGCTTGCGGCGCCACTGGCGGCAAAGGTCAAATCTACGCGCGTCCAGCTGTTCGGCTTAATGCTTATCTCGACGCTTATCCATTCTCCGTCAATATATACCATGTTCCATGCATGGTACACATCATCAGGAGAAACGTAGCCGGTAATCACTTGGCAGGGAATGCCAAGGCTGCGCAGCATGGCCGCGCCCAGCGATGCGTAGTCGAAGCAGATGCCCGTCCCCGAGGCCAACGTTGCGTCCGGATCGGGCACGTATCCTGTGGCCGAGGCCAACTGGGCGGCCTTGTCGTGATCGTAGGTGATGTTGTCCACCACCCACTGGTAGATGTTGCGCACGACATCGCCCTGATTGGCAGCGCCCTGGGCCAGCTCGCGCGCCTTCGCCACCACGGCGGAGGACTCGTTGTAATTCACGAACATGTTCGGCACGAGGAAGGGCGCCGTCTCACTGGAAAGGTTCACGTTCTCGATGACGCTGAACAGCTCCACGTAGTTGTTACCTGAGGTGTTCTGCATAACGCGAAAGGTGTAGGGGCCATCGCCCATGTTGATGGGCACGATGATGGGCGTGCCGTCGCCGGGCAAATCGTAGTTGTAGCTCATCTCGCCCTTGACCACCTGGAACTTCAGGCGCGCATCGTTTCTCGCGGAAGCGCCCACGACGCCCTGGGCCAGCTGCGAGGTGTCGATGGCGCACTCGTTGCCGGTCTGGGCGGCGCCCTCGTTGAAGGCGACCAGAGCCACCGAACCGGGCACGGAGTAGGCCGGGCCCGAAGTAGTGCTCTCGCCATTGTTCGGGTCGCCCGAGCCTCCGGGAATGCCGGATCCGCCCGAGCCCCCCGAGCTTCCCGACGAGCCGCCGCAGGCCACCAGCAAGGCCGCACACGCCAGCATCAGGGCCACGGCAACGACGGTCGCCGCACGGCGGTATGTCAGTCTGCGCGCCAAACCGCTACAGCCACTCCTTCAGGGTCTTCACCAGAAGCTCGATTTCCATAGGCTTGGACATATGGGCGTTCATGCCGGCGGCACGAGCACGGGCCACGTCATCGGCAAAGGCATCGGCCGTCAGCGCCACGATGGGAATTTCGCCCAGATCGGGACGCGGCGTAATCGTCGTATCGTCGAGGCCCTTGCCCTCGGCGGCGGCGCGAATAGCGCTTGCCGACTCGTAGCCGTTCATCACGGGCATCTGAATGTCCATAAACACCAGGTCGTAGTAGCCCGGCTCCGCGTCGAGCAGCTTCTCCACCGCAATGCGGCCGTTCTCAGCATGATCCACTTCCAAGCCCGTCATGCCCATGATGTCCAGGGCAATGGCGGCGGCGATGGAATTGTCCTCGGTCAAAAGCACGCGATGCCCGCTGAAATCGCTCTGCTTGAGCACCTCGTACTCGCTGGTCGGCTCGCTCTCCTCTTCGGACGTGAGCAGGCCCTTCATCACATGCACGAGACGGCTCTTGAACAGCGGCTTGGCAATGAAGGCGTCCACGCCCACCGAACGGGCCTCCTGCTCGACGGCCGTCCAGTCGTAGGCCGACAGGATGATGATGGGCATGTCATCGGAGACAATCTCGCGAATCTCGCGGGCCGCCTCGATGCCGCTTTTGCCCGGCATCTTCCAGTCAAGAATAACGGCTACGTAGCTGCGCTCATCCTCGACCGAATGGCGCACCGCCTCAACGGCGTCCTCGCCCGACAACACGTAGTCGGGCTCCATGCCGATGGACTTCAGCACCTCGCAAGCGCTTTCGGCGGCAGCCTCCTCGTCGTCGGCCACTAGCACCCGCAGGCCCTCCAAAGGCGTCAGATCCTGATCGTCGCCGTCGCGCAGCTTCATGTACACCGTCACCGTGAAGGTGGTGCCCTCGCCGAGCTTGCTCTTCACGTCAATCGTGCCGTTCATGAGGTTCACCACCGAGCGCACGATGGACATGCCGAGGCCCGTGCCCTCCACCTTCGTGACACGCGAGTCGTTGGCGCGCGTGAACGGCTCGAACACCGTCTTCACGAAGTCCTCGGACATGCCGCAGCCAGTGTCGGAGAAAGTGAACTCGTAGCAGCCCGAGCCCTTCACACGGCTCGGAAGTTCCTTGATGCGCAGGCTCACGGTGCCGCCCTCGGGCGTGAACTTCACCGAGTTGCCCATGATGTTCACGAACACCTGCTGCAGGCGCATGGGGTCGCCCACCACGTGCTCGTGCTGGATATCGGCGATCTCCACCTTCAAGTTCAGCTTCTTATCGTTGACCTGCGGCGTCATGATAGAAAGCAGGCTCTCCACCGTTTCGGGCAGATCGAAGTCTTCCTCCGACAACCCCAAATTGCCGCTCTCAATCTTCGCCATATCAAGCACCTCGTTGATAAGGCCGAGCAAATGCCGGCTCGAGGCGGTGATCTTCGTGAGGCAATCCTTCACGCGCTCCGGATCGTCCAAATACATCGAGGCAATGGCCGTCAGCCCCATAATGGAGTTCATCGGCGTGCGGATGTCATGGCTCATGGAATTGAGGAAGTCAGTCTTCGCGCGGCTGGCACGCTCGGCTTCGCGGAAGGCATCCTCCAGGGCGATGCGGTTCGCAATCTCGCGCTCCTTCACATCGGTGACATCCTGTACCGACAGAAGCACGCTCGTCACCTGCTTCGCCGCGTCGCGCTGAAGCGGCAGCATAGAGGCCTGCAGCCAGCGAACCTCGCCCGTGTCGGGATCCTTCAGGCGATACTCGAAGTGCAGATACGTCGTGTCCGGCGTCAGATGTTCGCGAATGTGCTCCGGCGTGAGCTCGGTCTTCATGCGCTCGGCTTCCTCGTCGTCGCAGAAGCGCGTCTGCCAGTAGTAGCGGAACATATGGTATTCGCCGTTGCGCGGCAGGTCGTCCTTGATGCCCTCGTCCTTCAGATACTCGTAGGTATTAGCAACCAGATCGATCACCGCGAAGCGCTGGAAGAGCGCCAGCGAAGAGTTCACGATGCTCGTCACGTGCGCGCTCTCGCTTAAGAGCTTACGGCGCTGACGCATAGTCTGCACGAGCAGGAAGCCCGCCACCAGGGCCAACGCGCCACCAACGAGGGCCACCAACATGAGACCGGCCGCATTCGCCCTGCTCTGCATGCCGTCGGTGATAGAGCTGGAGAAGGTGCGCATGATGAGCCAGTCGTAGTTCTCGATGGGCATGACGTACGCCGTGCCCGCGCCCGAATCCCCCTTGTAGTTGAAGGTGACGGACACGCCGCTTTCCAAAGACGCCTCCAGCTCGGTGCGCGAGATATTGCCCGACGATTCGTCCTCGAGATACAGATCGACGGCGTTTTTCACCCCGCTGGTATAGGTGATGGACGAGTGGGCCATAACGTCGCCGTTGCGATCGAGCAAGTAGGTGTTGGTCTGCTCGTTGAAAATATAGGTGCGCAGGAACTTCTCCATGGAATCTTCCCGATACGCACCGCAAATGACGCCGACCACTTCGTCCTTGAAGTAAAGCGGCGTGTAGAAAATGACGGAGAGGTCGTTGTAGAACAGCGAATTCTCGACCGCGCAGACGCCCGACTCGCCTTCCATGCCCCGCGCGAAGTATTCGCGATCGCTCGCGTCGGCCTCCTGGCCCTTGTCATCGATGGTGAGGCCATCGCTGAGAGAAATCGTCGTGTAATCGAACTTCGTGTAGTTCGCCAACTGCTCGATACCGGCGGCGCTGATTTCGTCCACGCTTGAAAGCGTACTCTCGTACATGGAGGACAGCAGCTTGATCTCGGTCTGAGAGTCGGTCATCCACTCGCTGATGCGCCGCGCCGACTGCTCGGTGGAGCCCTGAAGGTACTTAGTGTTCTGCTCGTAGATGCGCTCGTTGTTCATCGCGATAAACGAAACGAACGCGGCGATGACTATGGCCAGCGCGATAAGAATCACGGCAATGCGGCCGTACCTCGTTTTGTTGTCTGTTTCAGTCATTCGCTGTGTTCCTTTGTTAAATGATAGCGATGGCGTCGACGACCGTGGCGTAAGCGTCGCGCACGGCCGGCATAAGCTCGGGAACCGCTTCCATGTTGGCCGGCACGCCGGCGTCATCCAAACGCAGCGCGTCGGACAGCGCGGCGGCGGCCTCGAACAGGGGCGTGAAGCCCAAGTCGCGGCTCACGCCCTTCAGCGTATGGGCCCCGCGATAGGCCTCGGGAAGGTCGCCCGCCTCAAGAGCGCTTTCCAACGTCTGCATCGATGTGTCCTGCAAAAAGATCTTCGCGAACTTCTCGATGCGCTCGTCGGTAAGCAAGCGTCCGCGCACGGTTTCCAAATCGCCGCCCATGGCAGCGTAAGCAATCTCCAACGACATCTCGGTCTCCTTTTATCCCTTGGGTGACAGTCTACTGGTCGGATTCGTCTCTGTCGATGCCCGAGAGCGCCGTATGCGCCCCTTCAAGCAACAAATCTCGCTCTTCCTCGTCTAAATCGCCGTAAAACACGTACCCGCTGCGGCCGCCGCGCTTCTTGTGGTACAGCGCCACATCGGCCCGGCGGAACAGTTCATCGTAGTCGCGCACATCGCTGCCGGCAATGGCCACGCCCATGGAAACCGACAGCGGGAAGCCCTCGAAGTCGCCCTCGAGCGACCGATGGATGCGGTCGATCAGCGGACGCGGATCGACGGGGCATTCCATGCACAAGAGGAACTCATCGCCCCCCACGCGGGCCACGACGTCCTCGCCGCGCACGCTTTCCTGCAGGCGCTCCGCGAAGTGCTTCAGCACGCGATCGCCGAATTGGTGGCCGTAGGTGTCGTTGGCCTGCTTGAAGAAATCCAGGTCGCACAGCGCCAGCACATGGCGGTCGCGATGACGGTCGCACGCCTCCCCCGAGCCCAAGCGCTCGGCAATGATCTTGCGGGCGAAGGCGCCGTTGACCACTTCCGTCAGCGGATCGTGATAGGCTTTGAACTGCAGGTCGATCAGCTCGGCCTGGCGATCGTCGATATCGATGAGCTTGCCGATAGAGCCCAGGTAAACCGGATCGGACGGCCCCGACCACAGCGCGCGGGCCAGCACATGGAACCAACGCAGCTCGTCGCCCACGGTGGCTTCCATCTCCATATCGATCACCGGATCATCAATGGTGGTGGCACGAAGAAGACGGCTGAGCTTCTCCAGGTTCTCCTTGCCGAACGTCGCGCAGAAGGCCTCGTCGTTGTAGGGATCCATGATGATTTCGGGCAGATCGAGCTTGTGGTCGCTCCAATCGGACAGCACGATCATCGGCGGCTCTTCGGTGAACTCGAACTGCACCTCATTGCTCATGGAAGCGAAGAAGTGGTATTTCATGCGCTCGTAGTCGAGCAGCTCGAGAGTGCGGCTCGAGGCCTCGGCGTCGCCGTTATCCAGCGTCGCCTCGGACAAATGCAGCGAGTCAATCGAAATCTCGCGGCCCGTGATGCCGTGGTTCAGGCGCTTCTCCAAATCACCCGCCACTGCCGTCAGGCATTCCAGAATAAGCGGGTTGAACGCGCCGCACTCCCCTTCGCGAATCATGCGCAGGGCCTCTTCGTGACTGAACGGCGGCTTGTAAACGCGGCGGCTCGTAAGGGCGTCGTACACATCGGCCAAGGCAACTACCTGGGCCGATATGGGAATGTCGTCGCCCACAAGGCCATCGGGGTACCCCCGGCCGTCCCAGCGCTCATGGTGCCAGCGGCAGATGTCCCGCGCGACCTTCACCAGCTTCTCGTCCTTGTACAGCTCCAGATCGTCCAGCATATCGGAGCCCACGGCGGAGTGGGTCTTCATGATGGCGAACTCTTCGTCGGTGAAACGGCCCGGCTTGTTCAGGATCTCCTCGGGGATGGCGATCTTGCCGATGTCGTGCAAGCTGGAGGCCATCGTGATAAGCGAGATGTCCTCGGTGGTCAGCGGATACTGATCGGTCAGGCGCATGAGCTGCGTCAAGATCATCTCGGTCATGGCCTACACATTCAGCACGTGCATGCCGCTTTCGCCGTTGCGGAACTCCACGATGTGCGACAAGATGTACACCATGAGGTTGTTGGACTTCTCGCGCTCGTACACCTGGTCGGCCACCATGCCCATGAGCGTGCGCTGCTTCTGGTACAGCATGAGCGTGTTCATGACGCGGCGGCGAACGATGTTCACGTCGTAGGGGCGGTTGATGAAGTCGGTCACGCCCAGCTCGTAGGCGCGTTCGATATAGGCGGCGTCGGACTCGGCGGACACCATAATGACCGGGATGTCCTTGATCCAGCCGTTTTTGTTCATGACCTCCAGCACGTCGAAGCCGTTCATCTGCGGCATGACGTAGTCGAGCAGCACGAGCGATATGCCCGCGCCCTCTTTCTGCAACGCCGCCACGGCCTGCTTGCCGTCCTCCGCCTCGATGATGCGGTAGGCATCGCCGATCATGTCGGCAAGCAGTGCGCGATTCAGCATCGAGTCATCAACGATGAGGATCGTCTGCTTCTCACTCAAGCTCGTAATGATGGCTCTCGCCCCCTTTCGAATGCGGCGCGCTTAGTAGCGGCTGTCGAAGATGCGCTTGGTCTTCTTCTCGGAACGCGGCAGCTCGCCCATGGGCACGCCCTTCGCCTCCGGCGTGCAGCCGAGCTTCGCCTTGAAGATGAGGGCGAGCTCCTCCTCGCAGCGCGCCAGCGCCTCGCCTTCAAGCGGCGTCTCGAACAGCACGGTGAGCACGTCGTGGCCATCGACGGCCTCGATCATCACCTGGTATTCGGAGCTGGTGCCGTCGGTGGCCTTGATGACCTCCTCCACCTGGGCCGGGAACATGTTGCAGCCCTTCACCTTGAACATGTCGTCGGTGCGCCCGGTGAGCGTGGCGATGCGCGGATGGCGGCTACCGCAGGCGCAGGTGCCGGGCACGATGCGCGTGAGATCGTGGGTGCGGTAGCGGATGAGCGGCGCGCCCTGCTTGCGCAGCGTGGTGAGCACGAGCTCGCCCTCCTGGCCGTCGGGCAGCACCTCGCCGGTTTCGGGATCGACGATCTCGATGTAGACAAAGTCGTCCCAGATGTGCATGCCGTCGTGAGCGTCGCAGGAAATGCCGATGCCCGGGCCGTACACCTCGGTGAGGCCGTAAATGTCGTAAATCTCGATGCCCAACTCGTCCTGAATGCGGTTGCGCATCTTCTCGCCCCAGCGCTCGGAGCCGATGACGCCCTTCTTCAGGTGAATCTTGTCGCGCAGGTTGCGCTTGGTGATCTCCTCGGCGAGCAGCAGCGCGTAGGAGCTGGTGGCGCAGATGACCGTGGACTTCAGGTCCTGCATCATCTTCAGCTGCTTTTCGGTGTTGCCCGGCCCCATGGGAATGGCCATGGCGCCCAGGCGCTCGGCACCCAGCTGGAAACCGATGCCGGCCGTCCACAGGCCGTAGCCCGGGGTGATTTGGATGCGGTCGAGCGGGGTGATGCCCGCCATCTCGTAGCAGCGAGCGAACTGCGTGGCCCAGTCGATGACGTCCTGCTGGGTGTAGGGGATGATGACCGGCGTGCCCGTGGTGCCCGAGGAACTGTGGATGCGCACGACTTCCTCGTCGGGCACCGCCTGCAGCCCCAGCGGATACACCGCGCGCAGGTCATCTTTCTCGGAGAAGGGCAGCTTTTCGAAGTCGGCCTGGGTGCGCACGTCCGTCACATCGATGCCCTCGAACTTCTTCGCGTAGAACGGCGACCGCTCCTTAATGGTGGCCAGCTGATTGGTGATAAGCTCAAGCTGCTCTTTCGTCATTTCCATGGGCGCGCATCTCTCCTTCGTGCACATTTATTGCGAGTATGCCCCATTCTAACAAACTGGCAACAACTCGCACTCGTGAATCACGACAATCGCGCAGGGAAAAGGCGAGGTGATGGCTGGAAAGATGACTTTATCGCCCATCTAATCGACGGGGGCCCTTCTGCGCGAGGCGAGAGGGCATGCCGACTACAACTCTGCGCGAGGCGAGAGGGCATGCCGACTACAACTTGCCCCCAGCAAATCTAGCGCTCGTTTTCGGACGCTTTTTTCGAGTTGTTAGACTTCGGGGAATCTCAACTTGAAGCCCAACCGACGATTTCCGGCTCTTTTCGGCGCAAAACCCCGCAAACCAAGCCGAAATCGAACATCGCGCAACATAAGACGTCTAACAACTCGAAAATCTTGCCCGCAAGCGAAGGCGACATTGGAAAAATTGCAAATGGGCAAACTTAGCCTTTAACTTAAGTAAGTTAACTACTCGGAGTGCGATGACGCCCTCTCTCCACGATCCTCTATTCTGCGGCCAGCTTATAGCCGACACGCCAGACGGTGAGCAGGTAACGGGGCTCGCTGGGATTATCCTCGATCTTCTCGCGAATCTTGCGCATGAAGACCGTAATGGAGTTCTCGTCCACCTCGGCCACCTCGCCCCACAGATGCTCGTAGATGCGCCGACGCGTGAACACCTCTCCGGGACTTTCGGCCAAAAGCGCAAGTATTTCGAATTCCTTGGCCGTTAGGGGAACTGCTTCGCCATGCAGATGCACTTCGTAGCGATCGAAGAACACTTCCAAATCCCCGATGCGGCACGGTTCGCGGCGCACCAGCTCACTGACATCGGTTGAATTTTTGCGCGCATGTTCGATGTCGCCGCGATGACGCCGCACGTGGGCGTCGATGCGCAGTAACAGCTCGTCGGCGATGAAGGGCTTGGTCACGTAGTCATCGGCACCGGCCTTGAAGCCCGTGCTTTTGTCTACGATGTCATTTTTCGCCGTGAGAAAGATAACGGGAATACGACGTCCTTCCTCGCGCATTTGTTGGCAGACATCGAAGCCATTCATGCCGGGCATCATCACATCGAGAAGCAACAGGTCGGGGCGCTCATCATCCAACAGCCGAAGCCCCTCTCGCCCGCCAAGAGCCCCGCAGAACTCGTAGCCCGCTTCTTCTACGACGGCTCGAAGACTTTCGTGAATGCCCGGATCGTCGTCGATAAGCATCACTTTGATGGGTCGATTCATGATTGTTCCCCCTTCGGGAGGTCTTCGCTACTAGGCCCGCTATCAGATTTCTCGTCCTTCTCTGCCGCTTCTCGCGAAACCGGGCCAGACACAGGGATGCGCACGACAAAGGAAGCTCCCTGGCCCAGCTCGCTTTCCACGCTCACAGAGCCCCCGTGCATCTCGGCGTACTCGCGCACGATGGCGAGTCCCAATCCCGTACCGTTGTAGCGCCGGGTGGATGAGGAATCCACCTGCACGAACTTCTCGAAGATACGTTCCTGATCTGCGGCATCTATGCCGATGCCGCTATCAGCCACCGTAAGCCATACCTCATCGGGAATGCCTTTCGAACTGGCAGGATGGAAAGCGGCTTTAAGATGCACTGCGCCTCCGTCAGGCGTAAATTTCACCGCATTGCCGCACAGATTCTGCAGCACGTGGACGAGCTTGTCGAAATCGCCTCGCACGAGCGGCACGTCCGGAGCAACCTCACTTGTGAACTCCAAATGCTCCTTAGCCGCCAGGGGCCCTACCGTGGCGCGCACGATACCCACCACATCGCCGATGTCTACCACCTCAAGGCTCAGTTTCACGCGGCCGGCATCAAGACGGCTCATCTCCAGAATGTCGTTGATCATCAGCATGAGCGCCTGGGAGTTGGCCTCGATGCCCGCCAAGGCCTTAGCCTCGTTCTCGTCGGCTCCTGCGCGATGCTTGCTCAGCAGATCGGCAAAGGCCACGATGGAAGTGAGCGGTGTGCGCAACTCATGGCTCACCATAGAGAGGAAGTCACTCTTGTACTGGTTCTCATCCACCAGCTGAGCGTTGACCGCTTCCAGCTGGCGACGCTGCTGCTCGAGCACCTCGTTAGCCTGCTGCAGCTGAGCCGTCCGATCAGCCACCTCGTCTTCAAGTCCTGCGTAAACATCAGCAAGTTCGTGGGCCATGTCGTTGAAGGCCGTCGTGAGCGAACTCATCTCCTGGGACGATTCGCTATAGCTGAGACGCACGTCAAGATTGCCCTCGGACACTTCGTCCACGCCAGCGCGAATCTTACCCAAAGGCCGTGTTACCAAATAGGTCAGCGCCACATACACCGCCACCAGACACACCGCCAGCATGATGGCGAAGAATAAAACGTCTTGGGCGACGGACTCTCGCTCGTTGGCCTGGTACACGTCAAGCGGCATGATGATGCTGATGGCACCGCCCACGTCCCCCATCTTCCAGCCTTCCTTGGGAGCGCCAGTGACGTCCAGCTCGCCGGCTGGTTCGCCGTGACACTGCAGGCAGGCCTCTTCTATGGTCATGGGAGCCACATAGCGAAAGACCTGGCGTCCCTCGTAGTCGGTAAAGCCATAGTAGTCGGCACGACTTGCATCGTCGTGGAACGCGGAGAGCGCGGCCGCCTCATAGTCATCGGGCTCGCCTGCTTTATTGCGCGGATTGAAATTCACGAACCGCGTCGTGTAATCGGAATGCATCGTGAAAGACTGACCGATGATGCGACCAGCAATGGCGCAGTGAAGCCCTTGGTACACGCCATCTTCCGTGAAGGCCACTTGGGCCAGGCGGTCTTGATTGGCCACCATGAATTCCCAGACGGCATCCATTTGCTGAGCAAGAGCGCGCGCCTGCTCCCGCAACTCGTTTTCCATTTGGGCATGCTTGTTTGCGGAAGTCCAAACCAGGTTCGCACCGAGCGACACCACCAGCAGCACGGCGATCAGGCAGAGAAATTTGGTTTTCAGCTTCATCGGCGCGCCCCCTTCCACCTTCGACCAGTGTAGCGCGGAAAGCCGGGCCGTGCGACGGGAGGGGGGTCGCACGGCCCGGCTCAGCGGGAAGATGGCTACAGAACGAGCTGCTTCGGCTCGCCGGAAAGAGCCGATTGACGGGCATCGATAACCACCGAAGGATCAGTTGTCGGCTCCGGCAGCACCGAGACCACATTCACGCCATCGGGATGAGCGGCCCGCAGCTCTTCAATGGGCCCAAAATCCAAAGCACGCATGGGACAAGCTGCCACGCAAGCCGGCTTCTCCCCTGCCGCACGGAGATCGATGCATCCATCACAACGATGCACCACGTTGAGCTCCTCAATAAGCACCGGGTGGCCGTAGGGACAAGCCTTCACGCAGTAGCCGCAGCCGATGCACGCCTCGTCATCGTGCTGCACCGTGCCGTCTTCCTCATTGATATAGGTAGCACCGGCAGGGCACACTTCCGCGCAGGCCGGGGTATGGCAGTGGTTGCAGGCACCGGAGTAGTGAAAAGTGGCGGGCTTGGGAAATTCTCCCACTTCGAAGCTTTCCACTCGGCGGAACAGATAGCCTACCTCGAGATCATTCTTGTCTTTGCAGGCCACCTGGCACGTACGGCAGCCGATGCAAGCCTGCTGGTTGAAATAGAATCCCTGCGGGTTCTTGTTCTCTTTCACGTCGGCCATAGGTTACTCACCATCCTTGCAGACAATGCGAAGCGGCTGCTCGGCATCGGGAGCCAAAGCCTCGCCCGTGTACTTCTCAATCTTGCAGAGCGCGGAATTGTAGCCCGACACGCCCTGACCGTTGGGGGCGGGGCCCGTCAGGCAGTTGTCAGCGCCGGCCACATCGATACCAGTCTCTTCGTCCACGGCCACCCACGCGCCGTGAGGCAGAGCCACCACGCCGGGCATGAGGCCCGCATACACGCAGGCGTTGCGCACGCACTGGCCGTAGGGGCTCGAGACGAGCACCGTGTCGCCGTCGGACACCCCGGCCGCATCGGCGTCGGCAGTGCTGATGAACACCGGGTTCGTCCACGCCTCGCGCAACCAGCCGATATTGTCGAACACCGAGTGAGCACGACGCAGATAGTGGGGGTTCATCACCTGCAGGGGATACTCAGCCCCGGACGCGGAGGCGTCCTCGTAGCCGTTGGTCACCTTCACATAGGTGGGAATGGGGGTCACCGTGTCCCAACCCATGGCCGAGAACGTGTCCGCAAGCGTCTGGCTGTATATCTCCAGCTTACCGGAGGGCGTTTCCAGCGGATTAGCCTCGGGGTCTTCCACAAAGTCCTTGAAAGCAATATAGCCGTAGTTGTCGTCGGGAGTGCGCTTGACCTGATACACGCCGAGCTGCTTGAGCTCCTGATAGGCCAGCTTGCCCTCCTGGGGCTCGCCTTCCACGCCCAGCTCGTCGATGTCTTCCTGGGTGATGCCCACGGCCGGCACATAGGTTTTGCCGTCCTCGTCGCACACCTCCATGGAAGCCAGCTGATTGAAATACTGCTGCTTCACATCGAAGGGGTACACATCAGCGCGCGCGATGCCCAGCTTCTCGGCTAGCTCGCAGGCAATGTCCTGGTCGGACTTTGCCTCGTACAAGGGGTCGATGATCTGCTGATAGGCCACCATCATCTCGCGGTTCGACTTATGGCCGAGCGTGCCGCCGAACAGACCGTCGAAGCGCTCCCACTCGGTGGTGAGGGGCAGGATGATGTCGGCATAGCGGGCGGCCGAGGTAAAGAACTGGGCATGGGCCACCACCATGTCCACCTTGCGATGGGCCTCGATGGCGCGGGCCATGCCCACGTTGGTCTGCAGTTTGTTGCCGCTTGAATGGTAGATGACGTGGATGTCGATATCGCGCTTCTCGGCCGGGTCGTAGTGCTTCGTGCCCGTGAAAGTATAAGTGCCATCGATGACAGCATCCCACACCTCGTTGCCATTGATGTGGTCATCCACGGGGTTCTTGATCTCGGGCAGACCGTCCTTGCCGGCCTTAATGAGAGCCGGCCCGCCATTACCCGAAGTCACATGCATGGTGGAACCCGTCATGTGGCCCGACTTGCCCATGTGGCCGCCCATGGCGCCCACGGTCATGACGAGCTGGGGCAGGTTGTCGGTGTTGTTGACGCGGGCCGAGGCAGCCGACACGAGGAAGCCCACCTTGTGATCCTTGCCCATAGCGCGGGCCAGATTGCGGATGGCCTCGGGCGAGGCACCGCAGATTTCGCTGGCCCATTCCGGCGTTTTCGGCGTGTTGTCGTAGGCGCCCTGCACGTAGTCCTTGAAGTTCGTCTGCTGTTTAGCATCGGACGGCATATGCTCGGCATCGAAGCCCACGGTGCAGCGGTTCAGGAAGTCCCAGTCAATGAGGCCCTCAGCCTCGTCGGCCTCCAGCATGGCGTAGGCCACGCCGAGCAGGAAGGCCATGTCGGTGGCCGGGCGAATGGGAATCCACTCCGCATCCAAGGTGGCCGCCGTCTCGCTGTACATGGGATCAACGACGATGAACTTCGCGCCGGCGGCCTTGGCCTGCCAGTAGTTCCACATTTGGCTGCCCGCAGCGCTCCAGGCCGGGTTCATAGCCATCATGACGATGGTCTCGCAGTTGCGCAGGTCGTAACGGTCGTTGATAGTCTGGTCCTGCATGTTGTCGTGATGGAACCCGATGACGAACGGAGTCTTCGACCAGGAGCCGTAGGAGTTGGTGTCCCAGAAGTTCGTGAAGCCGCCGAAGGCGCCCATGGTGCGGGTCATCTCGGGATTCCAACCCTTCAGGAGCAGGATGGAGCGGTTGCCATACTGCTCCTTGGCGCGAGTCAGGCCCTGAGCCACCAGATCGAGCGCTTCGTCCCAGCTCACACGCTCCCACTCGTCCTTGCCGCGCAACTCGCCATTGGGAGCGTCCAGGCTCCAGCCGGCGCGCTTGAGCGGATACTTGATGCGATCCTCAGCGAACACCTGCTTGCGCTGGCTGCGGCCGCGCAGGCACCCGCGCTGCTGCGGATAGTCCGGACTGTCCTCGTGGGTGTCGTCGGTCTTCTGGCGCACGACAACGCCGTCTTGCACAAGCACTTTGTTCAGGCAGCGACCACCGCAGTTGTGCCAGCAGGCCGCCGTCTTCCACTCGCCTGACACGATATCGCGACCGACCGGATGGGCAACTTCAGCATCTTCACCCGTAGCGGCCAAATCGCTCGTAGCCGGAGCGCAAGCAGTCAGCGAGCTAGCCGCGGCCAAAGCCGTAGCAGCCGTAGTGGCTTTGATAAAGCTGCGGCGAGTAAGATGCGCAGCGTTCCGAGTCGTCGGGTGCGAATCAACGTGGAGCGTCTCTTCATTGCGAGCCATAGGTCCTCCTCTTCTCCCTTACTCAGAAGCACGTTCTCCTCAACGTGTCTACAAGAGTACGAGAACCAGACCCCAATAGCCATTACCGCCATCCGCAATCTTTCTTTCCGAATTATTAATTGCCCCGAGGCCAAGCGTTCTTCGAGCGAGTGCAGATAATCCTCTTTGCCGTAAAAATCTCCGCTGCGGGAGATTATTTCACGAATTTTTCTCCCAAATCAGAATTACCCGTACTCCTCCCCTCCGTAGTTCTAATAGGTCTTTGCAGGGAACCCCTTGCAAACTTAGAGGAACTTAGAAGCTATCATGGAAGAAAATTCTTTCACTCCAAGCGGTAAATCCCGCTGGAAGTCCTTTAATACTCGACCAGGCTGTAGGTGTCGATGGATTGGCGCTGGTGCATGATGCGGTACACCGTATCAGTCTGCCAGCGCCCTGAGGGGCACGACGTAAATGCCCTCTTCCACTTCTCTAGCATACGAGCCAATGCCGGTTATCACACAGAGGAACTCTGGAGGACGCCCCTGCGCTCGTGGGTTTTCTGCAACTTTCTTCCGCAGCCGCCTGAGAGATTTCACCGCATCGGGAACCTTCTCTTCGCTGAGCTTGAACTCGAAGGCGGCCCATCTACCATCCAGGGTCTCTATGACAGCATCGGCCTCTAACCCCGAATCGTCCCGATAGTAGTAAACAGCCGCCGGCATCGAAGGATCCATCGCCTGGGCGTATACCTTGAGATCGCGAATGCAAAGATTCTCGAAAACAAGACCGAAGGTCTGCCCATCCGCGAGGAGGGAATCCGGCGAAAGCAATAGCAGGGCGGCGGCCAACGACGGATCGGCGAAGTAGCGCTTCGGCTTCGTCGCTAGGCGCTTTTTTGAGCGCTTTGGCGGCACCCAGCCCGGCACCTCCTCGACAAGGTAGATCGAGCGAAGAAACTCCAGATACGAGGCGAGCGTCTGCTCGGTTACGAGGGATGATGGATTGTCCTCTCCGCCGTACATATCGCTGATGATGGTCTTGTAGGTTGGAGACTGTCCCAAATTGCGGGCAATCGACAAGCACAACCGACGGGCCACCTCTCCACTCTTGCCATGTTTAGGAGCACTCTTTTCGAAAACAAGACGCAGATATTCTCTTGCAACGAGCTGACCGTTTTCAGCGGAAAGATCGAGGGCTTCGGGCCATCCCCCACGGCAGATCAACTCAGCTAGCTGACGCGTATCGTTTTCAACTTTCGCTGGCTGAAACCGGTGAGCGAATAGACCGCGGAGCGAGACAGAACGTTCAGACTCCCCAGACTCGGCCAAGCTGAAGGGATACATCCTCACAGAGCCAATCCGACCCGCACCACTATGCCTGCTCTGGCCCTCTTGGTCATCGGACGAGATCGGGGTGGACGACCCAGTCAGCAGCCACGCTCCCCTTAACCCCCGCTCGTCATCTATGGCATGACGAACTGCATTCCAAATCGCAGGCGCAAGCTGCCATTCGTCTATAACGTGGGGGCGATCGCCTATGAGCATGAGTTTTGGGTCGGCACGAGCCATGTCCAACTCTTCATCCACATAGCTGACGCTTTGCGCGTGGGCCAAAGCCGTCCACGTCTTTCCGCACCACTTCGTACCAGCCACCTCTACGGCCCCGAAGACCTCGAGATAGCGCTCTATTTGCTCGTCCACAAGACGCGGCAGATATCCATTCTTTACAAGCGTTTTCCGAGGCATGGCCCACGCAACCTTTTCTCTACGAGCGGCTTCTTTGCATCGACCCTATACTATCAAACTATTCATGGTTTTCCGAGTTTTTGATTCATGGTTTTCCGAGTTTTTGATTCATGTTTTTCCGAGTTTGATCGGTTGAGAGTTGATTGAGATCAACTGTTTTCGAATTGTACCTTGGCAACCTATACTGATTCTGGATTGAGTGTTAATACTCAATCAGGCTGTAGGTGTCGATGGATTGGCGCTGATGCATGATGCGGTACACCGTAAGCGTAGTGGCATTGTAACGGTAGTAGATGATGTAGGGGCCCGCAAGCGTCGTGCGGTACTCGTGCTCGAGATGGTCGTCGGTAAAGTGGCCGCCGGCGTCCGGAAAGGTTCGTACGGTTTCCAAAGCCGCATCGATACCCTTTATCGCATCGAGGGCCGCCTGGGGCATTCCCCGCTCGAGGCCGAGGTAAATGGCGATGGACTCCCGATCGAGCTGCGCCCGCGGACGCCATGCAAGATCAAGCATAGTCGAGCCCCCATACCTTGAAGATTTCGGCCATGCGCGCGTCGGATTCCTCCGCTGTGAGCGCCTCCGGGCGGTAGCGCTCTTCAATTTCCGCCTCACGCAAGGCGAGGAACATGCGGTTGCGCTGAGCGGCGGCCTCATAAGCGGCGCAGTCTTCCAGCACATAGGCCGGTACGCCGTTTTTCGTGAGGATGATGGGTTCCTGGCTCTCCGTCGCCTGAGCGCACACGTCATTGAACTGCGTGCGCAAATCAGTGATAGGTCGAATAAGCGGAAGCGCTGCCACAGCGGCTGTCATAAGGCACCTACTTTCATTACCATAATTATGGTATTAATTATAGATGCTTTAATTGACAAATCAAGCAACACGTCTATGAGAACTCTTGCATGTTATTCAGCTAGAGCAAATTATCCGAGGCCCTCTGTTATCCGAAGTTGGCGACGGCGGTGTCAATGGCGGCGAGGTTCATGGCGACGAACTGGGGCTTCACGCAGGCGCGCACCGCATCTTTCAGCTCGTCGACGGTGAGCGGCACACGGCCCTGGGCCACGGCCACGGCGAGCAGCATCATGTTGAGGGACTTGCGGGAGCCGGCACCGGCCTCGCGCACGAGGGCCTCGTCGTCCACGGGGATGAACAGGGGCACCGGGTAGCCTTCCACGCCATCGGCGCTGGCGTCCTGGTCAGCAGTCACGGTGTTCGGCGCAACGATCGTTTCGGCTGCTTGCTCGTGGGACGCCTCCGCCTGCAGGGAGTTCGCCAAAGCTGCCACAACGTCGCCGGCACGATAAGGCTGGCTCGCCAGGGCCGCCGTCACCGGCTGGATGGCCGTCGTGGCCGTCACCAGCACACCGCCCGGCGCCAGATAGGGCAGCGCGCGGGCCGCCTCGCCCGGCTCCAGAGCGATGACCATGTCGGCCGTACCCGGCGTGATGAGCGGAGAGTACACCGCCTCCCCGTTCGACCCCATGCGCACGTGGCTCGTTACATTGCCGCCGCGCTGGGCCATGCCGATAGTCTCGGCCGTACGCACCTGCCAACCCTTGCTCTGCGCCGCCTGGGCCAGCACCTTCGCGGCCAGCACCGTACCCTGGCCACCCACGCCTGCAAGCAAAATATCGATCATCGCACGCCTCCTTCCTCCGACAGCGGCAATCCCGCCAAGGGGCCAGTCGGCCCTTCGGAATGCACGATGCGTTCTGCCACTGGCACCCCTTCGACTGCCCCCAACACCTCACCAGGCGTCTCGTTCGACTCGCCTGCTATCTCCGTTTCCTGGAAGTCATTCACCTCATCAGTCAGTACACGAGGGATCGGCCCCGTTTGGAACGGATCGGGGTTCGGGGCGTAGATGGCCGGCTCTGTCGGCACCGCGCCGCCAAAACCCACGGCGCCCTGGATAGCGTCGAAGGGGCACACCTGCACGCAGAGCGCGCAGCCATCGCACAAGCTCGTATCCACAAAAGCTTGACCACGCGTGCCCGACTTCGGACCGCGCAGCCCCTCATCGAAGCCGATGCCAGGGCACCCGATGGAGGTGATGCACTTCTTGCAGCCGGTGCACTTGTCGGCATCGATCGTCACTGGAGCATCGGGCTTCTTCAGCTGAATGCACGGCGCACGGAAGATGATGGCCGAGGGCCCCTCGTAGTCGATGGCCGCGCGGGCCGCCGCCACGGAGCTTTCCAGACTGTGAGGATTCGCGAACCCGATGTGCTGGATGCCGAGGCCGTGCAGCACTTCCTCAATGACGATGGGGCGGCGGCGCTCGCCCATGAGCGTGACGCCCGTACCCGGGTGGGGCTGACTGCCCGTCATGGCCGTGGTGGCATTGTCCAGGATAGCGAAGGTGACGTCGTGGCCGTTGTACACTGCATTCGCGATACCGGTCATAGCGCTGGCGAAGAACGTGGAGTCGCCCACGAAAGCCACCTGCTTCTTGTCCGGCTCGGCCACCGCGAAACCCTGAGCCATAGTAATGCCCGCGCCCATGCACAGGCAGGTGTCCACGGCATCGAGCGGCTGGGCGTTGCCGAGCGTGTAGCAGCCGATGTCCCCGCACAGCACGGCCTCGCGACCGCGGAGCGCCTGCTTCACGGCATAGAAGCTGCCGCGGTGAGGGCAGCCCGCGCACAGCACCGGCGGCCGCACGGGTAACGGGCCCTCGTAGCTGAGATCGTTGGCGCCGATGGTGGACGCCACCAGGGCGGCGAGCCCATTGGAGCGGTGGGTGCGATCGAAGAACCGGCCCAGGCGGCCGGCGATGTTCTCCGTCATGTTCTCGCCGCGGTCGTTAGCCTCGCCAGTCAGCTTGCCGTGCACCCGCAGCGGCAGATGGCGCGCCCCGGCCAGCTTCAGCATCTCCTCTTCCAGCACGGAATCGAGTTCTTCGAAGACGATCACATCGGTCAGCCCCTCGGCAAAGGCCGCCGCCGTCTCAGTCGGGAAAGGATACGGCGTCCCCACAGCTATGAAGCGGTAGCGCGGCACGGGGATGCCGGCACGAGCGGCCTGAGACGTGATGAGCGTCAGCGCCTCGCGAGCATAGGCTGCCGATACGCCGCCAGCCACAATACCCACCGCAGGAGCAGACGCTCCAGCACCTTCGACGCCATTCTGAGCGCAAGCGCCCTCACCTTCCCCGCCCCCTTCGAACACCTCGTTGAACTGCGCGAATGCGGGGTCGTGAGTGTAGTCCCAAGCTATTTGGGCCAACCGGCGATTGATCTCACCGTGCGCCTCGAAAGCCCGTTTGGGGAAAATGACCCACTTCGGATCCTTCTGGAAACCTTCTTCAGGCAGCGGGCGACCGTGAGTTTCCTCGGCCACCTCGAAGAACGTGGAAGCATGGTTGATACGCGTCGTGGGGCGCACGATGACCGGCGTGTGGTAGCGCTCGGACAGATCGAAGGCGGCCCGCATCATGGCGAAGCCCTGCTCGGGCGTAGCCGGATCGAGCACCGGCACCTTCGCGAAGGAGCCGAACCGGCGCGTGTCCTGCTCGGTTTGGGAGGAGATGGGGCCCGGATCGTCGGCCACGAACAGCACGCAGCCGCCGCCCGTGCCCACGTAGTTCAGCGACATGAGCGCATCGGAAGCGACATTGAGCCCCACCTGCTTGCAGGTGAACAGCACCCGCGCGCCGCAGTAGGACGCGCCGGCCAGCATCTCGGCCGCCGCCTTCTCGTTGGTGGACCATTCCACATGCACGTCCTGGGCCGCGCCCGCCGCGTGCAGCTTCGCCACGGTTTCCACCAGCTCCGACGACGGCGTGCCCGGATAGCCCGCCACCACGTTCACACCAGCTTCCAAAGCCGCGTGGGCAAACGCCTCGTTTCCCATCAGAAGTTTCTTCGCCATATTCGTTCCGCCACTCTCGTCAACCTGTTGGAACAACCTGTCCGTTGGCGTCAGCCTAACGGACGCTCTTTCCGTCGGTATCAACTTACTACCTACCCGCCGACTCAATCTACTGGGACAATTTGCCTATCGGCTTTTCGCCAAAAATTGCGGTTGTTAGCATTTTCTGCAGACATTCGAGACGGAAGACCTCGCCTCATGTCCATTTTCTGCCCCGAAATTGAACCATTTGCCCTCATTGACGTCATTTTCGCCCCTCAGATTTCCCGCGGCTCCACTGCGGATGCTAACAAACGCAATTTTTGGGAAAAAATCGGAGACCGAATCGCCTGCAACCACGAACAAGGGCGCCTCTGCCACGCAAACCGTCGAGCAAATTGCGTGGCGCAGACCGCACCCATTACAAGACGAGAACGCCTAGGACGCCATCTCTGCCTTCAGGTCGGCCACCTTCTGCAGCATGACTTCGTCATTCGTGCCCATCATCTGCACAGCAAGGATGGCGGCGTTCTTCGCGCCGTTGATGGCCACGCAAGCCACCGGCACGCCCGAGGGCATCTGCACCATGGAAAGCAGTGAGTCCAGGCCACCCAAGTCGCTCGTCTTCATGGGCACGGCGATAACCGGCAGCGGCGTAAAGGCAGCCACGACCCCACCCAGGTGCGCCGCCTTACCCGCTGCGGCGATGATGACCTTGATGCCGCGGTCGTGAGCCGCTTCCGCCCACTCGTGCACCACGGCCGGCTTGCGGTGGGCGCTCGCCACCTTCACCTCGTAGGGCACGCCCATGGCGTCTAACTGGGCCATACACGGCTCCATGGCCGGCATGTCCGATTCCGATCCCATAATGATGCCGACTACCGGCGTTGCCTCGCTCATGTTCGCGTCCTTTCCTATACTGGCTCGCACGCCAGACCGTCTCGCTCACAGCGTCATGCTTTTTGCACCCTGCGTTGTCGCACCGTTGCGCCTTATCGCTTTGCGCTTCTCATCGCAACTATTATAGCGACACGCTCGCATAACTCGATAGGCTGGATATTCCGTTTCCAGCAAACGGCCTTCTCCTTTTCGAGAGATTTAACGGAGAATAACGGAACTTAACGGAGAATAACGGAAGCTTATAATCTCTTCGACCGCAGGGAGGAAACCCGTGAGCGACCAATCCATCTTTCGCCCCTCTTTTGGAAATCGCCCTGATCGCATAGTAGGGCGCGAAAACGTCATCGAGGATTTCGCTCGCGGCCTATCCCGCCACCCAGGAAGTCGCGAGCGAGCACGGCTCTTGATAGGCCAGCGAGGCATGGGCAAAACAGTGCTCCTGCTGGAAATGGCCGATCGCGCTCACGCCAACGAGTTCGTTACGGCGCGAACCACCTGCGGCCCTTCAATGCTAGACAACATTCTCGACCTTCTGCAGCGCAATGGAAGCCCCTTCGTGTCGGAGAAAAGGCAGCCGGTGAAAGGCTTCAGTGCTGGAGCTTTAGGATTTTCTTTCGGACTCACCTTTACTGACGAAGTGCGCGAAAGCTACGGATTCCGCGTAAAACTTGAGATGATTTGCGAACGATTGGCCGAAGCGGAAAAGGGCGTTCTGCTTCTCATTGATGAAGTGCGCCCCGAGCTGCCCGAGATGCGACTCCTCGCCACCACTTACCAAGAACTTGCCGGAGAAGGAGCCAATATCGCCGTGGTTATGGCCGGTTTGCCTGCCATTGTTTCGGAAGTTCTCGACGAGGCCACGCTCACCTTCCTGCACAGAGCAACGAAAGTCGAGCTAGGCCCTCTGTCCATACCATCGGTGCGCGCTTACTATCATTCTGCCTTCATGCGAGCGAATCGCTCGCTGGACGATGCTCTTTTAGACAGGGCCGCCGAAGCGACCCAAGGCTTTCCCTATCTTCTCCAACTTCTTGGCTATTACCTCGTGGAATACTGCCCCGAAGGAGAGCCAGTCAAGCCCGATGAGCTCGAATCCGCAATTGATGCAGCGCTCTACGACTTCGACCACGACGTCCTCGGCGCCATGCTTCGACCTCTTTCGCGCGCGGACATGACCTTTCTGGAAGCAATGTCCCAAGACGATCGCGTTTCGCGCGTCGCAGATTTGCAAGAACGGCTCGGCGTCTCCCAGGGGCATGTGCAGTCTTATCGGCGACGCCTGATAGATGCAGGCGTTATTTATTCACCTGCGCGGGGAGAGCTCGCCTTTATCGTGCCACGCCTTGGCGCCTTCATTAAAAGGGAGATGCTTTAGACACATTGCTTCTCCTTCTGCGCCTGCACGGAGAGGACGTGGTCTTTCGGGGCTGTTGCAGTTCGTTGACGGTTAGCGCGGCGAAAAAGAAAAGTACCTTACCTGCCGCACAATGAACAACAACCGCACGGCCCAAACCCCCGCTCAACCATACTTTGGAAAAGGAGGCCCCCATGAGCACGGAAACTTACCGCGACCACGTAGAGCAGCAGGAGAAGCACATCAAAAACCACATCGGCGACGAGATTCGCAAGGTCAAAGAGCGCGAAGAGCGCGAGACCCACGGGTTCCATGACGTCATCGGCGACGAAATTGCCCATGAGGAAAAGGCCGAGCGCCGCCAGCAAGACGAAACCGATGCCGCCCTCACCGAAACCGCCGACACCATCTTGCGCGGAGAATAGGCGATTCCCGAAAAAACTTCTTGCGCCCGCGCACCAAGTCGGGTATTATCAACTTCGCTCTTTTGGCAAAGCTGAAATAGCACCTGCGGGCGTGGCGGAATTGGCAGACGCGTACGGTTCAGGTCCGTATGGGGGCAACCCCATGGAGGTTCAAGTCCTCTCGCCCGCACCATTTTGAAACGAACGCCCTCTCCGGAGGGCGTTTTTGTTCCCCCAGGCGAGTTGCAGAAGGGACGTCCTGATGAAGATTAACGTCGATCAAATGCAGCTCATGAAAGCCGCTCCCAACTCGGCCTACGAAGTCATCATGCCGGAGTTTCTCTTTCACTCGAACAAATTGGAAGGCTCCACGTTCTCAGAAGAAGAGCTCGTGAAACTCGTCGAGCAGGGTCTCGTGGAAGGCTCTCACGACATCGACGATGTGCTGGAGACGAAGAACTCCGTTGATGTGTTCAACTACGTGGTGGATACTTTGGGCCGACCGGTGGACGATGAATTCCTCTGGACACTGAACGACATGCTCTTCCGCGAGACCACCGACGCCAAGGCTGGGTTCACCGGGCACTACAAGGTGATCCCGAACCGCATACGCAACTCGTCGATGCAAGTGGCACTTCCCTCGGATCTGCCGCGTGCGATGCCTGAGCTATTCGCTCAATGGGAGCGCTCCGCCAAGGATTTCGACGCCATCGTCGACTACCACGTGCGCTTCGAGCACATCCATCCCTTCCAAAACGGCAACGGCCGCATTGGCCGCTTCCTCATGATGAAGCAATGCCTCGAGAACGACGTGGACATCATCGTGGTGGACGAGGCTCTGGAGCGTCCCTACAAAAGCTGGCTGGAAGTCGCCCAAACCACGGGAGACAGTCGGTTCCTGAAAGAAATTATGGCCGACTGCCAAGAACGCTTCAGCCGCAAGATGGACGAGAAGGGCGTCACGCCCCTCATTCCCGATCCTGAAACCGCTGCACGCTTATTATAAATCGGTGCGCCTCCGAACCGGGCAGCATCGGTTACATGACTAAGCCGGGACTACTTTGGACGGTGGCCCAGCTTCTTCTCTGCCAGCACCATCCGTGGCCCCTTCCTCGCCAATAACACCGCGGTGGCAGCTACGTGTATTCCTTCCCCACTTCCTAAAGAACGCGCCGAACCTACCCCCATATATCCTTATGTACTGGAGGCCTTGCCAAAGACGAAGCGAATTGTCACCGCCCCCAAAAGCGCGCCTCCTATGACCTTGAGTAACTTTCGCGCGCGATTTCCCATGACATGACGCCTTTGCCGAACTCCTTTGCCAAGCCGGCACCCTTTTTCGGAAACAGATGGGAGTTTCGAGCAGCTGGCCATACGAAATGGGTAAGTAGATGGGAGTTTCGAGCATTTTCGGAACGAATTAAGCGCTCCAGAGCCCGTTTCATGCTCGAAACTCCCGTCTATTTCCGCAGACGCGCTCGAAACTCCCATCTATTTCCGAAATCGCAGTTATCGCGAAGATAAGAAGCGCCAAGCCTGAACAGCTCTCGGTATTTTTCCGATAGACAACAACTCAAAGAAAGACGAATGACAGGTTGCGGATGGAAAGAAAAGGCTTCCTTGGCCCCTCTACACTTACCTCGATGCTTTTGCTCAGAAAACAATGCTGCCATCGAGACGAGGAGACCACCATGACCACTCCCGCAAAACGAACCACTCGCTCCTTCGCGGCTTTCGTTCTCGCCTTGTGCCTGGCTGCGTCTCTCACCTCCTGCGCCTACAGCACCTTGGCCGCAACGAACGGCGACGAGGGCACCGAGGCAACAACGAGCGCCACGGAAGAGGCGGATGCCACCGAGACGCCCACCGCAGCCGCTGAGACGCCCGCCACAGCGGCTGAGGCCCCCACCGCGGCAGCCGAGACCCCCACCACAGCGGCCGAGATCCCCACCACCGCGACAATCATGTACTACGAGAACGTCAGCTACGACGACGGTGACACCGAGCCCGACGAGAATGGCCGGGTGCTGCTAGGCAGCTACGAGCTCACCGACGTGCACGTAGGGCAGACGCTGAATGCGTGGAATTACGTGGTCGACATCCCCGGGCATTTCTTCTGGGACGGCTGGCCGCAAAATCTCACGCTGACCGACAACCCTTCCGACAACGTCATCAACCTCTTCTACTTCAAGCTGTGGAACAACGAGTACACCGTGAACTATTACCTCATGGAAAACGCCGATCTGACCGCCGACAACTGGAAGGACGCACTGGCGCCCGATGACGTGAAGTTCGTTAAGATGGGATCGGAGACCTTCACCAACCAGCGCTTCGACCAGCTCGTCAAGGGCGACGCCTACGAGTACAAAATCGACGGCACCTACGTGGTGGACACCTACCCGTCCGAGATACGCGTGGGCGTCAACCCCGACGACAACGTCATCAACGTGCTTTACGTGCCCGATTCCGCGAATCTGCCCGACGATATTGAAGTGCCCACCGACACAACGCCGCCAAGCGATGCGACCCAGCCGGACGACACGACGCCGCCCGACGACAGCGGAAACGGCGACAACAGCGCCGACCAGCCCGCCGATGGCTCCGGAGCCGACAAACCGGCGGATGATTCCAGCGCCGACAAGCCCGCCGACACGCCGAGCACCGACGGAAGCGCTACGCCGAGCCTGCCGAACGATACCACCTTCGACAAAGACGAAATCGAAGGCGTGCTGCCCGACGACGTGAAAGACGAGGTGGTAAAAGATTTCATCGAATCGGGAGACGCGCAAGACAAGACAGAGATCACCGAAGAGATGATCGAGAACCCGGTGAGCAAATCCGACGCCGACTACGTGAAGAACGTCTACGAGACCGGCCTGAAAGAGGGCGAGAAGCTGGCCCAGACAGGAGATCTCGTGCCCCTCGCCATCATTGCGAGCATCGCTTTAGGAGCAGCGGCAGCGGGTGCCATCGCCTTCATCATGAACCGACGCGCCAAACGCTAAGCCCGCCACGCTGTCCGAAAAAGGGAATTACGGTGCAGCATCCCCCCTCTCCCCTTTGCGAAAGTTGCGAAACTCTGCGAAAGACCCGGCGGTGCCCGCAGCCCTACTCCCCCTTCGAAGTGAGGTGCCAGCCGTTGCAGTAGGGGCAGCGGTAGACGTGCAGGGGCGGGGCGCCGTGCTCGGCGCATTCGGCAGCGGTGAGCTCGGCCTCGTAGCGACTCGCATAGCGGTTCTTGCGCTCGCAGGCCTTGTGGCGCCGGGCGGCGGCGCGCTCTTCTTCGTGGCGCTGACTGCGCGCGCTCTCGCTGGCGAACAGGTCGTCCATGCCGCCGAGGGATGCGGCGAACTCCGCCTTCTGCTTCTGCCACGCCGACCGCTTCTTGCTGCCCACGGACGCCTCCCTTCCCGCAACGATTTCCGCGCAAATACCTCGAGCCATGCTATAATGCAAGCGATCGGTGCCCCGCTCAGCCGGGCGGCACTGGTTAATGACTAAGCCGGGTCTACTTTAGCATGGGGCCCGGCTTCTTCTTTGCCAACACCGTCCGTCACTCCTTCCTCACCAGGAAAAGCCCGATGATTCCGATAAACACAAGCATGAGATCGCACAGGGCAATGACAGTTTGTGTGTCCATGGGAAGCTCCTTTCTGGGAAGCCGCCCGGACGTGACGGGGCGCCGAACTTCATTGTAACCCAATCTTAGTCTCGCACAATCGTGGAATTTGAGCTCTTCGCCTGAAACGACCACTCATAAGCCGATCGCGAGCTAAGCATCCACCGAGCTTATCGCGATGCTAACAGATCATGTTTCCCCGCCAATCCAACGACCAGCTGCCGTACCATTGTGATCATGCAAGAGCGCGCAAGCATCCTGACCGAACACGAATCGGAACCCCCATCCGGTTCTGAGCCTACGCCCGAGACCCGAGGAGACCGCCAATGAACCTTTCACTCCCCCGCAGCTTCCCCATCGCGAAGGCGGCCCTTGCTGCCGCCGTCATCACCTGCGCCTTCGCCCTGGCCTGCAGTTTGATCGGCTGCGCGTCGGGCGGCACCGACAGCAGCAGTGCCGATGCCGGCAACACCTCCGCCAGCACCGACGGCAAGACTCTGCGCGTGGCCATGGAACTGGCCTACCCACCCTTCGAAACGAAAGACGACGCCGGCAACCCGGAGGGCCTCGCCGTCGACTTCATCCGCGACTTCGGCGCCGCCTACGGCTACGACGTGCAGATTGAGAACACCGCCTGGGACGGCCTTATTCCCTCGCTGCAATCGGATAAGGCCGATCTCGTCATCAGTTCCATGACCATCACCGACGAGCGCAAGCAGTCCGTGGACTTCTCCGATGCCTACGCCATGGCCCAGCTGGCCATTCTGGCGAACGCAGATTCTGGCGTGGCCTCCATCGACGACTTGAACCAGCCCGGCAAGAAAGTGGCCGTGAAGACCGGCTCCACCGGCGACGTGTACGCCACGAAGAACCTAACCAATGCGGAGATCGTGCGCCTGGCCGACGAGAGCGCGTGCGTGACCGAAGTAGTGCAGGGCAAGGCCGACGGCTTCCTGTACGACCAGCTAACCATCTACCGCAACCATCAGGCGAACCCCGATACCACCGAGGCCGTGTTCATCCCCTTCCAGGACGCCGAGGAGTGGGGCATCGCCGTGAAGAAGGGCAACACGGAACTGCTCGACCAGCTGAACGCCTTCATCGCGCAGTCGAAAACCGACGGCGAGTTCGATCGCCTCACCGAGAAGTACCTCGCGGACGAAAAGAAGGCCTTCGACCAGTACGGCTTCAAGTGGTTCTTCGATTTCGAGTAATTTCAAGTACCCTGTAAAGCGCACGCGTAGAAAACCTGAGCACTTACCATGGGAGCTCTTTCCGATTCCGAAGCTTAAGGAGGCGACCGGGGCCGATGCCTCATTCCACGACTTCACCGACGCCCCGTCGCCCACATCGGACGATGCGTCCCTTCACCGCTGCCGCGGGCGTACCCGTGCCCCCGGCGAAGGCGGCCCTGAATTACCTGGCCGTGTGCGTAGTGGTCATCGCCGTGGTGTGGGCATCGCTGGCCGCGGCGGGTATCTCGCTGAACTTCGATTTTGTGGCCCAGTACCGCGTGCGCATCTGGGACGGCTTCTGCATGACCGTGGGCATTTCAGCGGCGTCCCTCGTACTGAGCCTGGTGCTCGGGGTTTTGGTGGCCGCGGGCCAGGGCGTGCGCTTCCTGCCGCTGCGCTATCTGTGCGACTTCTACGTGAAAATCATCCGCGGCACGCCGCTCATCGTGCAGGTGTACTTCTTCTACTACATCATCGGCACGGCCTGGGGCATCGACAACCGGGTGCTCGCCGGCATCATCATCCTGTCGCTATTCTCGGGCGCCTACATCGCCGAAATCGTGCGCGGCAGCCTGCTGTCGTTGGACGCGGGGCAAATGGAGGCAGCCCGGGCCGTCGGCTTCACCCGTGCCCAAACCTTACGCTACGTAGTGGCGCCGCAGCTCGTGGCCCGCACGCTGCCGGCGCTCACGGGCCAGATGGCCTCCATCATCAAGGACTCGTCGCTGCTGTCGGTCATCGCCGTCATCGAGCTCACCCAGACCATGCGCGAGATCACCGCCACGAACTACAACTTCTTCGGCGGATTTCTGCTGCTCGGCGCGCTGTATCTGGTGCTCACGCTGCCCATCATGGCGGTAAGCCACCACTTCGAGAAGAGGCTCGACTATGCGCACTAGGGCAGCAAAACATTTGCGTCAGCCGGGCGCCTTGGCCCTTATAGCCCGGGAGGCACGCCATGCTCATTAGCCTCGATCATTTGTGCAAGTCCTTCGACGGCGTGGAAGTCCTGCGCGACATCACCTTCGATGAGGAGGTATCGGCGCTCGCCATCATCGGCCCCTCCGGCGGCGGGAAATCCACGCTGCTGCGCATCATCGGCGGCCTGGAGGCGCCCACGTCCGGCACCATGGCCGTAGACGGCAGCCCCGTCTCCTTCGACGAGGCGTCTTTGCGCGCCTACCGCGCCACCTTGGGCTTCGTCTTTCAAGACGGTGGCCTGTTCCACCACATGACCGCTTTGGAAAACGTGGCGCTTCCCTTGCGGATGGTTCATGGCGCCAGCTCCGACGAGGCCGACGATCGCGCCCGCGAGCTACTCGCGCGCCTCGGTTTGGAAGACTCCCTGGCCAAGCGGCCAGCCCAGCTGTCCGGCGGCCAAAAGCAGCGCGTCGCCATCGCCCGTGCGCTCGCCGCCCGCCCGCGCCTTCTTCTGCTGGACGAGCCCACAAGCGCCCTGGATCCGGAATTCACCACGGAAGTGCTCGACGTCGTGCGCAACCTCGCCGAAGCCGGCACGCGCTTCATCATCGTCACCCACGAGATGGGCTTCGCCCGCCACGCCTGCGACCACGTCGCCTTCCTCTACGACGGCCGCCTTCTGGAATACGGCGACGCCGCCCGCCTCTTCGACCACCCCGAAACCCCCGAACTCACCCGCTTCCTCAGCCGCCTTCTGGAATGGAGCATGTAAAAGAGGCGACCCACGGATCGCCTCTCAGTCGGTGCGAAAGATATGTTTGCTTGGAACTGACGCTTTGCGGAGCGAAGGCAAGCCCTACTCCAGGCCCATCTCCTTCTTCAGGCGGGCCAGGTCGTCGTCGACGGCGGCTTCGGCGCCGGCGGCGGCGTACTTCTTCGCGAGCTCCTCGGTGGGATCGGCCGGCTTCTCGGACAGCTCGGCCACGGCATTGGCGCGGTCGAGCATCTCGTCGGCCTTGGCCTCCATGCGGTCGAAAGCGCTGCGGGCACCCTCGGCGCGATCGCCGGCTGAGGTCATCTCGTTCACCTTGGACTGCGTTTTCGCCACGGCGGCCTTCGCCTTGATGGTCGCCTTCCGTGCGTTCAACTCCTCGATGTCGGCCACCAGCTTGTCGTGCATCTGGCGCATTTTGTCGGCGTTGGCCTTCGCGCCCTCGTAGGCCACGGTCAGCCCCTCGGCGCGCCCGGCCAGCTCTTGCTTCTTCGCAAGGAACACGCGAGCGTCGGCCTCATTGCCAGCGGCGAGCGCCTTGCGGGCCAGCTCCTCGTACTTCGTCATCTCGGCCATGTTCTCATCAACGAGCTTCTTGCAGCGCTTCTCCTCGGCCATGACGCCGGCGGTGGCTTCGCGCACCTCGGCGAGCGACTCGGTCATCTCGCGCAGGTACTGGTCGACCATCTTCTCGGGGTCTTCGGCCTTGTCCAAAAGCTCGTTGATATTCGCCTTCACGATGGAGGTGAAGCGATCGAGGATTCCCATGTCAGTCTCCTATCTGGCCCGAAGGCCGGGTTGAATACCGCTGCGTCGCCTAAGGCCGCGGCTTCGTCGGCTGCACCGGCGGCGCGTCCGAAGCGCCTGCCTGCGCGTACTTCTTTTCCAAATCCGCCAGCTCGGCGTCGGCGAGCGACTCCAGCGGCGTGTTCAGAATCTCCTGCATGCGCTCTGCCTCGCGCTGCTGCGCCAGACGGCGGTTGCGCACGATGAGGAACACGACGACGGCCACTATTATCACCGCCGCGCACACCGCGATGATCGGCAGCGGCGAAGGCGTCACCGTCATGATACGGTCGGCCGTGTCGGCAAAGGCGTCGGAGAAGATCTCCTCTTCCGTGAGGCTCATGTCGTCGTAGTTCTGGCTGAGGTAGGCTTTGAAGATGTTGATGGCCTCGTCGTCGAGCACCGATCCCGTCATCGCGCCGGCCCAGTAGGCGGCGTTGAACCGCCCGTTGCCGTCGTCGCAGAACACGAGCACGAAATGGGCCTGATCGGTGAACAGCTCGTCATACTTCTCCTGAGCGATGGACTGCAGCTCCTGGTAGGAGCGCACCGACCCGTTCGGCAGGATGTACACGTAGGGCTGCACGCCCGTTTCCTCGTAGAAGTGGCGCAAGCCGCGTTCGAGCTTCGCCGGGTCGTGGATCCAGTCGCCGTCCTCGTCGGTGAAGTAGCCGGTCTCGTTCACGGATCCAGCAGGAAGGGCCGTGCGCTCCACCGTGGATGCGGGCACATTCGCGCCCGTGCAGCTGCCGCCGCCGAGAGCCACCACCAGCAGCAGCACGAGCAGCACGGCCGCAACGATGACGAACACGGTGCCGCATCCGCTGTTGGAGGACTTGCCCTGAGAGGAGCCGGGTTGCGGGCCATTGCCGCCGGGGCCGTCGCCCGATCCGGGCTGCTGCGGGCCGCTCGGCTGCGGGGACATTTGCGGCGGCACCGAGCCGCCACCGCCACCTCGGCTCGAGCCCATCAGGCCGCCAAGGAAGCCTCCCCAGAAGCTGCCGCCCCCGAAGCCTCCCCCATAGTAGCCGCCGCCGTGATAGCCCCCGCCGAAACCAGAGCCACCGTGGCCGGCCGAGCGGCCGCCCGACCCCGAGCCGCCAGAGAATCCGCCGCCGAAACCGCCGCCGCTACTTCCAAAGCCGCCGCCGAAGCCGCCGCCTCCCGAGAAGCCGCCGCCTCCGCCCGATCGTCCCATGACCGCGAGCCTATTTCACGATGAGCACGGGCACGTTGGTCTTGTGCAGAACCGAGTAGCACACGCTGCCGAGCATGCCGCGCACGGCGCCAAGGCCGCGGTGGCCCATAACGATGCAGTCGTAGCCGCCCTCGTCGGCGTAAGCGGTGATGGAGTCGTGCGGCGAGCCGTTCACCACGGCGATGCCAATGCCCTCGGCGTCGCCCACCAGAGGCGCGATGTTATCGGCAATGGCGTCCATATCGGCCTTGATGGCCTCGTTCTCCACTTCGGAGATCACGTCCATGTCCATGGTGTCGCCCATGACGCCGGACATGCGCGAGGCAATTTTGAAGGTCTCGGCGTTGAAGTCGTGCCAGTCGACCACCGACAGCACGGTGATCTGGGCACCGGGCACGCCGGCCGCCAGGTCGAGCGCCGCGGCCAGCGCGTTCTTCGCCGGGTCGGACTTGTCGTAGGGAACGAGAATCTTCTTGTACATGGGGGCCTCCTTACCCTCGCGGCACCTCAAGCGACGACGCCTACGAACCGCAGCTCGGCAACCGAAAGCAGCTCGCATGCTCTAGCATCGCCGGATAATGCTTACCCTGCGGCTCATCCTAATGAGCCACTGCCATTTTACCACGGGCCTTTTCCGTTCCCCCGCCGCCGCCCACCTGTAGACGCGACGTTACGCATCCCTACCGCGGTTCCAACTGCACTCGCCAACTTCAACGGCTATCGGTTAATGCTTTAGCAGCAAAGGACGAAACGGAGGAAGTTGAGTTAATTTCGACTCTCATTTTTAACTCAATTCTCTCTCGCACCTTCCGATTCGGTTAAATTCTGCTACCATTTCAACTCAATACAGACTGTATCTTCAGAAGAAGGCGCTATGACATATCTCGATCTCCGCAAGGCCTTTCACGACACCGCGCAAGATGCGGATCAGCTATACGATCGCCGATTCAACGATGAGCGCACCTGGCATCTCAAAACATCTATCGCCGGTAGTCCCGCCTTTGTCTACATGGCTCCGGAAATCTACGAAGCCCTGCTCGAAGCTGCTCAAATCGACAAAGATATCCTTCGCCTGGAAGCCGCACTTCCCCAGCGAGCCCTCGATAGCTACCGTGACAGCTGCCTTATCGACGAAATCGTGCTGACCAATGAAATAGAAGGTGTGCACTCAACGCGGCGCGAAATAGGCGAGGTGCTCGAGCGCCTGAAGCAAAATGATCGCCGTGGGCGTTTTTTCGGTATTGTTCAAAAGTATGCTCTCCTCCAGACGCGACCGGACATCGCCCTTCGAACCTGCGCCGACGTGCGTGATGTCTACGACGACCTTGTGCTGGCAGAGGTTCGCATCTCGGATCCCCACAACGTCCCCGATGGCACCTACTTTCGCACTAAAATGGTGCATGTGATCAACGAAGCAGGCATCCCCATCCACGACGGAATCGAGCCCGAGGCAAGAATCATAGAGGAGATGGATCAGGCTCTTGACGTCCTCAACGACGAGTCACGAGAGCCTCTTCTCCGCATTGCTCTTTTCCACTTCCTTTTTGGTTACATACACCCTTTCTACGATGGCAATGGAAGAACAAATCGCTTCATTAGCAGCTATCTCATCTCCCGCCAATACGAGCCTATCGTGGGATTGGGCATCTCCCACGCCGTAAAGCAGGAGATTGAAAAATACTATAAGGCCTTTTCTCGGTGCGAGCATCCCCTCAATAGAGGCGATATCACGCCTTTTGTCATCGCTTTCTCAGAGATATGCGTGAATGCGATGTGCAATCTTCGCGATGCTCTCACAGAAAAGAAAAGCCAGATGGATATGTATCTCCATCGCTCGGCCGTGCTTGTCCCAGAACCGCTGCGCACCCTTGTCGAATCGCTTATCACCGCCACGCTGTTCACCTTTGACGGCGTAACCGCAAAAGAGCTTTGTGAGGCTGAGCGGCTCTCCCGGCAGACGCTTTATAAGCGTCTGTCCGAGCTGAGAAAACTCGGCCTCTTGCAAGAGGAGAAGATAGGGCGAAAGGTATTCTACAAACTCAACGAGGAGGCCTTCCTTCTGAGAGGATGCTGAAGCGCTCTATCGAGTTAACGCTTTAACAGCAACGAGCAAAACGGGAGTAATTGAGTTAAATTCGACCCCTGTTTTTAACTCAATGCTCTCTCATTCTTCCGATTCAGTTAAAAAGCGGTGGCTCACGTACTGCCTCGAACCGCGCCAACATCACCTACCGCGGCTCCTCGTTGTTGAGAAGGCGATGGCGGGAGACCAGGATGTGGAACACCGTGTAGGCACCCAGCACGAAGGCGCCGACATAGCCCAGCACGCCGAGCAGGGGCACGCCGAGCAGTTGCGGCTGCATAGCCGTGGTGCACAGGATAGACGACCCCAGGAACAGCCCCGCCGACAGCAGCGCCAACGATATGCGACCCACCGAGGCGTAGGCGGTGGCAAGGATGCGCGAGGACACCTCGATGTCGCCGTTCACCTTGATCTGCCCGCGGTCGAGCATCTCCAACGTGTTCGACAGCTGGGTCGGCAGCTTCGCCAAGGCCTCGGCCGAAGCGGCGCTCGTCGTGGCGAGATCGATCAGCTGCGTCGCCAAAAACTTCGGGTCGGCCTGCTGGGCGATGACGTGCTTCGACACGATCTCGATGACGCTGATGTCGGGCGCGACCTGGGCAATGACCCCCTCGATGGTCACGAACCCGCGCGCGAGCATCGTTACCGACGAGGTCATCATCATGTTCTGGCCGCGCAGCACCTCGATGACCTCGGTGAGCACGGTGCCCACGTTGATCTCCTTCATCTCGGCCGTGCTGTACTCGGCGAGCAGCCGCGAGAGCGCCTCCAGCAGCGCCCCGTGGTCCACCGGCCCCAGCACGTGCACGAGGCCCATCACCGCCTCCTTCAGCAAGTAGGCGTTGTCGGTGGCCACGGCCGTGAACACCTTGCCCACGAGCATGCGCTCCGACACCGTCAGCGTGCCCACCATGCCCAAATCGATCCACACCACTTCCCCATCGCGCACAAGAATGTTGCCGGGATGCGGGTCGGCGTGGAAGAACCCGTCGTCGAGCACCTGGGTCACGTAGCTTTGGCACACGCGTCGCGCCAGCGCGCTCACGTCGATCCCCTGCTCGCGCAACGCTTGCGTGTGGGAAATTTCCGTGCCCTGGACGAACTCCATGACGAGCACCGACTCGCACGAGTACTGCGGGTAGGCCACCGGGGACGTGACCCCCTCTTCGTCGGCCAGCTCGTCGTGGAAGCGCATGAGGTTGTGCAGCTCGGAGGTGAAATCCACCTCACTGGCCGTCGTGCGCTCGATTTCCTCGATGAAGCCCTCGAGCGACAGCAGGATGTCGCGATGGGAATTGGAAGCGAACTCGCCCAAGGCCAGCAAGTGCTTCATGAGCATGATGTCCTCGGCCATGGATTCGGCCACACCCGGCCGGCGCACCTTTACCGCCACCGTTGTGCCGTCGAGCAGCGTCGCCTTGTGCACCTGAGCAATGGAGGCCGCACCCAAAGGCACCGGATCGATGGAGGCGAACACCTCGTGCCACGACTTCCCGTATGCGCGGTCGATCTGCTCGATCACCACATCGAACGGCATCGGATTCGCGTCATCGCGCAGTTTTTCGAAGGCGTCGCAGTAGGCCTTGGGCAGAAGATCGGAACGGTTCGAGGCCAGCTGGCCGATTTTCACGTACGTGGGGCCGAGCGCCTGCAGTACTTCCACGGCCTGCTCGGGGGTAAGCCCGTGAAGCACCTTGTACTGCCGCATGATGCGCACAATCTCGTTCATGCGCTTGTGAGAGGTCTTGTCCTTGATGGAAATCTCGGCGACCTTCATGAACTCCTCGAACGTGGCCATGGGCGCTCCTCCTTTCTGGAAAGCCCATGGTATCGTGCGAAATGAGAAGCGATCTCCTCATCAATTCACCTGGCATCAAGCTGTTTCCCGGCCAATCGAACAAAATTGTCACTGTGGCAATTAAGTAAAATGGTTGGTCGATGAGGTGCGTGCATAGGTTTTATGGCAAAATAAGCTGCTGTGCTACTGAACGCTGCACCGAAAGCGCAGCGCAACCACGCAAGAAGAACGCAGCTTAAACACGCAAGAACAAGGAGAAGCACATGGGACTCCTCTCAAAATTCGAAGGCAAGATGGAAGACACCGTGGAAGGCGCCGCCGATCGCATGGGCGCAGCGCCCCTGTCTCCCGTGCAGATTGCCAAGAAGGCCGAGAAGCAGATGCGCCGCGAGAAGATGGTCGGCGCAGGCAAGCAGTACGCTCCCACGCTTTATACCGTGCTCGTCAACGCCGACGATGACCGCCGCCTTCTGGGCTACTACCCCACCCTGGCTGGCGAAACCGAAACCTACCTTTCCGCCAAAGCCGCCGAGCAGGGCCTCGTCATGGACGGGCAGCCCCTCGTGCGCTTCATCGTCGACGACGATTTGCGCCACGGCAAGTTCGACGTCATTGCCGAAATGGTGGCCTCCCCCTTGGTTGAGCAGCTGCGCCAAGAAGAGTACGCCCGCTACGGCATCCGCCCCGGCGGCGGTCCGGCCCGCGCGGCCGCCCCGCAAGCTGGCTACGGCTACCAGCAGCCGGCACCCACCCCGGCGCCGGCCCCCGCACCCGCCGGCGGCTACGACTACCAAGCCGCGCCCGTCGACGAGTACGTGGAAGACGACTACTACGAGGACGACGAGCCCCGCCAAGCTTATATCTATGACATCACCAACGACCGCGCCTTCACGCTGCCCGGCCAGGCCGAGACCATCGGGCGCGAGTCGAAGAACGACATCGTCATCCCCGACATCAACGTCTCCCGTGTGCACGCGGAAATCCGCCAGGACGAGTCCGGCGCCTGGATTCTCACCGACCTCGGTTCCACCAACGGCACCTTCGTCAACGGCCGCCAGATCAAATCCACCGCGCTGCATGACGCCGACCGCATCATCGTAGGTACCACCAACCTCGAGTTTCAGCTCATCTAGCCCGCCCGCACCTCAGCGAGCCAAAGGAGGCTATCGGTGATCGATCTCGTTCTGCTCATCGCGCGCCTGTTGTTCGTGGCGCTGCTCTATCTGTTTCTGTTCGCCATCATGCGCACCGGCATCGGCATGGTCAAAGGCTCCCGCAAGAAGGAGCGCGGCTGGACGGTGTCGGTGGAGCGCGGCCCCAAAGAGCTGCGCGGCGTCTCCATCGCCGTGCACGGGCCTGTCATCGTGGGCCGCTCGCCGGGCGCCGACATCGTCATCGGCGCCGGCTACGTGTCCGGCCGCCACGCCCGTTTCCAGCTGATGGGCCAGAACCTCTTCGTGGAAGATCTGGGCTCGAAGAACGGCACGGCCGTGAACGGGCGCCCCGTCCATGATCCGGTGGCCCTGCGCAACAAGGATCTCGTCACCATCGGCGACGTCGACATCCGCGTGAGGAACCAATAATGGCCCGGGCAAAGCGCAAGAAGAGCGGCGCAACTTTCGGCAGTCGCACCGACGTCGGCTGCGTGCGCGAGCACAACGAGGACTCGCTGGCCGTTGCCCCGCCACTGTACGTGGTGTGCGACGGCATGGGCGGCCACGCCGCGGGGGAAGTGGCCTCGGAAATCGCCGTGGACGTCATCTGCGACCGCGCGCCGGCGCACCCCGATGCCTCGGCTTTGGGACAGGCCGTGGAAGAGGCGAACCTCGCCATCATCCGCGCCGCCCGCGAGGGCGTCGGCCGCGCCGGCATGGGCTGCACCTGCACCGCCGCTATGCTGGAGAAGGACAAGCTCGTCATCGCCCAGGTGGGCGACTCGCGCGCCTACCTTTTGCATAAGGGGCAGATGCAGCAGCTCACCCGCGACCACTCGCTTGTGGCCGACCTTATTGAGGCCGGGCAAATTACTGAGGCCGAGGCCCGCGTTCATCCCCAGCGCTCGGTCATCACCCGCGCCTTGGGCAGCGACCCGCGCACCCAGCCGGACTTGTTCGAGCTGACCGCGGAAGCCGGCGACCGTCTGCTTCTGTGCTCCGACGGGCTTTCCACGATGTTGGAAGATGACCAGATTGCCAAGATCCTCGCCAGCCACAGCGAGCCCCAGCGCTGCGCGGCCCAGCTGGTGAACGAGGCCGTGGGCCGGGGCGGCTACGACAACGTCACTGTCATCGTCGTGGACGTGACGGGCCTGGCCGAGCAGCACCGCCGCAAGCTGACGCGCAAGAGCCGCGCGACGGCTATCATGCTGGCGCTTTTGCTGGTGGCCATCATCGCCGGTTGCGCCTATGGGTTCAACTACCTGGCGTCCAACGCCGCCTATTTGGTGGCCCAGGATGGGAAGGTCGCCGTGTACCAGGGCGTTCCCGGCGACATTTTCGGATTCTCGTTCAATCACCTCGACCGCGTGACCGACGTGGCTCTGGACGACTTGCAGCCGGGCACTGCCAACCGCCTGCGCGAGGAGGGCATCAAGGTGGATTCCCTGGAAGCCGCCAACAGCCTCGTCGCGGAATACGAGAAGGAGATCGCCGACCGGAAGGCCGCCGAAGAGGAAGCGGCCCGGGCAGCAGCCGAGGCCAACCAGCCTGAGGAACCCGCGAAGGGTACGGAAGGTGCTGGCGGCGGCGCGGCCGGTGGCGAGCAGGGTGGCACGGACTCGCAAGACACTGAACCCCCGGCCGGTGCCGGCTCCGGCACGACCGGCAAGGGCACGGGCAACCCCGACGCTGGCGCAAGCGGCAGCACGGCCGGGAGCACCTCGGGAGGAACCAACCGATGACCCGGCGCAACATAGAGCTGATGCTTCTGCTCATCGCCTCGCCCATCGTCATCGTGCTTTTTGCCATGATGGTGGTCACCGGCGGGCAGGAGCTCCCCTTCAACACCCTGGGCGTGCCCCTCGGCATCTTCGCCGCATTCCTTGTGGCCCACATTGCCGTGCGCTTGCTCGCCCCGGCGGCCGACCCGGCCATCCTGCCTATCTCGTTCGCGCTGTCGGGCGTCGGCATCGCCTTCGTCACCCGTATTGTGCCTGATTTGGCCGTGAATCAGCTGCTGTGGCTGTTCATCGGCATCGCGGCCATGATCGCCACGCTCGCCGTCGTGCGCAACCTGGACAAGCTCGCCAATTACAAGTACACGCTCATGATCGTGGGCATTCTGCTGCTGCTTTCCCCCATGTTGCCGGTCATCGGCTACGAATCCGGCGGCGGCCAGCTGTGGCTGCGCTTCGGCAGCTTCAGCTTCCAGCCCGGCGAGCTGGCGAAGATTCTCATCGTGTTCTTCATCGCCGCCTACCTGGCCGCCAACCGCGAGATGCTCTCGGTGTTCACGTGGAAGGTGGGGCCGCTGTGGCTGCCGAGCCTCGCCACCCTTCTGCCCCTCATCGTCATGTGGGCGCTCGCCTTCATCGTCGTCGTGCTGGAGAAAGACCTCGGCCTCGCCTTGGTGCTGTTTTCCGTGTTCGTCATCATGCTGTATGTGGCCACGGGGAAGAAGCTCTACCTGGTGGTGTCCATTGGGCTTGCGGCCATTGCGGCCGTGGCCCTTTACGGCATGATGGGCCACGTGCAGACCCGCGTCGCCATTTGGCAGGACCCCTTCGCCGAGGCCCAGGGCGGCGGCTTCCAGCTGGTGCAGAGCTTGTATTCCATCGCCGACGGCGACCTGTTCGGCACCGGTATCGGCCGGGGCATGGGCGGTCAGCCCGTAGCCGAGGGCGGCATCCCCGTCGCCGAGAGCGACTTCATCTTCCCGGTCATCGCCGAGGAGACGGGCCTGCTCGGCGCGGCCGGTGTGCTGCTGCTGTATTTGTGCTTCGCCATCCGCGGCATCGTCACAGCGGCCCGGGCGAAATCCGACGTCAGCTCGTTCACCGCCGTGGGCCTCACCTCCATCATCGTGCTGCAGGCCTTCATCATCGTCGGCGGCGTCACGCGCCTCATCCCGCTGACCGGCATCACGCTGCCCTTCATCAGCCAGGGCGGCTCGTCGCTCATCGCCAGCTTCATCATCGTCGGCTGCCTGCTGCGCTGCGGAGACGAGGGCACCGGCGTGAATTCCGAAATGCGCCAGACCGGGGCCATCGGCGCCCACGGATCGGACGCAGTGCTGGGACGCGTGGCCTTGGGCAAGCGGCTCACCGGCACCATGATCGTTTTCTCGGTGCTCTTCGCGGTACTGGTGGCGAACCTCACCTACCTCATGGTCATCAAGGCGCCGGAGTACCAGAGCATGCCGTCGAACAACCACACCATCGCCAAGGAAGCGCGCATGGAACGGGGCACCATCTCTACCGCCGACGGCACGGTGCTCGCTACCTCGGTACGCCAGGAGGACGGCTCCTATAAGCGCGAGTATCCGGCTGGCGAGCTGGCGGCGCACATCGTGGGCTACACTTCCCAGCGCTTCGGCACCGCCGGCATCGAGGCCGCCTACAACGACACCCTGCGCGGCGAGCAGAACTTCGCTAGCTTCACCGACGTAGTGAACTCGCTCGCGGGCATCCAGACCAAGGGCAACGACGTCGTGCTTTCCATCGATTCCCGCATTCAGCAGGCGGCCCAGGACGCCCTGGCCGGGCAGGTGGGCGCCGTGGTGGCCTTGAACCCCGAGACCGGCGCCGTGTACGCCCTGGCCTCCTCCCCCACCTTCGACGCCGCCAATTACGAGGAGCTGCTCACGGCGGCTGCGGACGGCGGCAGCGACTCCTCCGAGCTGTTCAACCGCGCCACCCAGGCGCTGTACGCGCCAGGCTCCACCTTCAAGATGGTGACCCTGGCCGCCGCGCTGCAGAACCACATCGCCACGGCGGACACGGTGTACGACTCCCCCGGCGAGATGGACATCGGCAACGCGCCGGTGACCAACGTGAAGAAACGCTCCTACGGCAAGATCACCCTGGAGCAGGCCCTGTGGTACTCGTCGAACACGGTGTTCGGCCAGGTGGGCGTGCAGCTCGGCAGCGATTTGCTCGTGCAGATGGCCACAAGCTTCGGGTTCAACGAGGCTATCCCCTTCGACCTTCCCCTGGCCACGTCCCTCATGCCCGACCCCGAGGAAATGACCACCTGGGAGACGGCCTGGGCCGCCTGCGGCGAGCCGGTGGGCGAGCATGAGAGCCCCGCCGGCCCCCAGGCCACTGTGCTGCAAATGGCGCTGGTGGGTTCCGCCATCGCCAACGAGGGCGCCATCATGCAGCCCTACCTGGTCGACGGCATCTACAACGCCAACGGCGAGCGCAGCTTCTCGCCCATTCCCGTGAAGCTGAAGCAGGCCATGGACGCCGACACCGCCGCCGCTGAGATCGACATCATGAAGGGCGTCGTCACCGAAGGCACCGGCGGCAAGGCGGCACTGGACGACGTGGCCGTGGCCGGCAAGACCGGCACCCACGAGCGCGGCGATGGCAGCGACGACAGCTGGTTCGTGGGAATGGCCCCCGCTGCCGACCCCAAGGTCGTGGTGGCCGTCGTCATCGAGAAGGGCGAATCGGGGGCTGGCGCCAGTGCCGCCCACGACGTTCTGGAAACGGCTCTCGAAGTGACGGGGGCGCTGTAGTACAATGGCAAGACTCACCAGAGTTCGCATACTTAAACCGCAAACGCACTCGTACATGGAACTTTAAGGAGTATCAAGGTGACCGGACAGGGAACAATGACGGGCAAGGTCTTTGGCGGCCGTTACGAGATAAAGGACCGCATCGGCATCGGCGGCATGGCCGAGGTGTACCGCGCCCAGGACAGCACGCTGGGCCGCGTCGTCGCCGTGAAGGTGATGCTGCCGCAATTCGCCGCCGACCCCTCTTTCACCCAGCGCTTCCGCCAGGAGGCCGCCGCTGCCGCGAATCTGCAGAGCCCCTACATCGTGAACGTGTACGACTGGGGCCAGGACGACGAGACCTACTACATCGTCATGGAATTCGTGCGCGGGTCCGACCTGAAGACCGCCATTCAGCAGCGCGGCGCCATCAACCAGCGCAAGGCCGCTGAAATCGGCTCCCAGGTGTGCCAGGCCCTCACCGTGGCCCACAACCAGGACATCATCCACCGCGACATCAAGCCGCAGAACATCATGGTGCAGCCCGACGGCAACGTGAAGGTGATGGATTTCGGCATCGCCCGAGCGAAGAACTCCGTGAACGACAAAACCTCCGCTGTGCTGGGCACCGCCCATTACATCTCGCCGGAGCAGGCCCAGGGCAAGGACCTCACCGCCGCCAGCGACATTTACTCGCTGGGCATCGTGCTGTACGAGGCCACCACGGGCAAGCTGCCCTTCGACGGTCCAGACGCCGTATCAGTGGCCATGCAGCAGGTGAAGGACGAACCGGCGGCCCCCTCTTCCATCAACCCGAACATCGATCCCGACCTTGAGGACATCATCATGGTGGCCCTTTCGAAGGATCCGGCGCGTCGCTTCGCCACGGCTAACGACATGCGCATCGCGCTGATGGACTACCTGGCCGGACGCCCCGTCACCCTGCCGGCTGGCGCGATGAGCTCGTCGTTCACCGAGGCCCAGACCCGCATGATGGGCGCGGTGCCGGGTGCGGTGCCGGGCATGACGAGCACCCAGGTTATGCCGACGGTTGCCGGCGGCACGGCGGCCATGTCGCCGAGCTCCACGGGCAATTTCCAGGCGACGAACTTCCACGATGCCAACACGAAGAAGAGCAAGAAACCCGTCATCATCGCCCTCTGCGCCATTCTGGCCATCGCGCTGGTGGCCGGCATCGCGTTCGCGGTAACGGGCGGCTTCAAGCCGGCGGCCCCTGCCGACGAGCCCATTGAGGTCCCCAGCGTGGTGGGCAACACCGAGCAGGAGGCCACCTTCACGCTGGAGCAGGCCGGCTTCCAGGTGCAGATTACGACCAAGGAAGACGAATCCGTCGACGAGGGCACGGTGCTGCAGCAAGACCCGGCCGGCGGCACCAAGCAGCAGAAGGGGGCGACCATCACCCTCACCATTGCCGTGGGGCCCGATACCGTGGACGCGCCCAACTTCAAGAACATGACCATGGATGATGCACGCCAAGCGGCCGAGGACGCCGGCCTTAAGGTTGTGGAAGCCGAGAGCAAATACTCGGAAGATGTCGCCGAGGGCAAGATCATTTCGCAAAGCCCCGCCGCCGGCGACCCGGTGAAGCCCGGCACCACCATCGAGGTCGTCACCTCCCGCGGAAGCGAGCTGACCACGGTGCCCAACGTCATTGGCATGACCGAGGAGCAGGCCATCGACAAGCTGCAGTCCGAGGGATTCGGCGCCGATGTGAAGGCCCGCGAGTACAGCGACAAGCAGGGCGAGGGCCGCGTCATGAAGCAGGATCCGCTGAACGATAAGGTGAAGCCCGGCGCCACGGTGCAGATCACCATTTCGAAGGGCCCCGAGCCGGAGCCCGAACCGGAACCGGAACCCGCCCAGCCGTCGAACCCCGGCACCACCGATCCGGGCACCACTAACCCTGGCGGCACCACTGATCCGGGCACGGGCGGCGGCAGCGGCAGCGGCGGCACGACCGACCCCGGCAATCAGGGCGGCGACACCGGCACGACCACGCCTTCCGCCAACTAGGATCGGATAACGAAACCGTGAAGACCGGGCGCCTCCTCCTTCGGGATGGAGGCGCCCTTCTATAATGAGGCCATGCCCAATTTGCTCGACATATTCGATAAGTTCATCCACGCCGACTGGTTCAATACCATGCTCGGCGTCGTGATCATCTGCGCAATCACCTTCGTCGTCGCCCGCATCACCGTGGCCTTTATGCGCCGGGTGCTGAACAAGACCTCGCTTCTGCCCTCCAGCTCCATTTTCATCAACTTGGTGCGCATCGTGGTGTGGGTCATCGGCATCTGCTGCGTGCTTTCCATGTGCTTCAACGTGAACATTTCGGCCATGATCACCGGCCTTGGCGTCGTTGGTATCGCGGTGTCCCTCGGCTTTCAAGACACGCTATCGAACCTCATCGGCGGCCTGACCGTCAGCGTGTCGCGCACGGTGGAGCCCGGCGACAACATCCGCATGGGGCCTTCCGGCGTCACCGGCGTCGTGCAGGACGTCACTTGGCGCTACACCTCCATCAAGGACAGCTCGGGCACCATCACCAATATCCCCAACTCGCTTATGACCTCCACGGCTGTCTGCAAGCTATCCCCCTTGAACGAGATTTCCATTCCCCTGGTGGTCACCACCAACAGCGAGCGGCTCACCGCCACGGCCCACCACATTGAGGACGCCGCCGAGAAGGCCATCGCCCGCGTGAGCAAACTGAAGAAGCGGCCCAGCGTGTCGTTCTCATCCATCAGCGACTACGGATTCAAAGGTTCGCTGAGCTTCACTATCGCGGAGGCGTCCAAGGCCTCCTCTGCCACCGATGCCGCCATCCGCGCCGTGGCCCCCTACGTGCACAACCATCTCATTGAAGAGGCCATGGGCGACCTAACCGGGCAGAAACTTACCGACGCCACCGGCTCGCTCGTGCCCGTGAAAGACGAGGAAGGCGCCTCCAGCAACTGAGTTCGCGTAGCGCAGAACTTCATGGCGCTTTTGGGCACAAAAATAGCCCTGCCCCACGCCAGAGGATGAACCCACCTCAAAAGGTGGGTGCTCGCATCGGGTCTCCCGGCTTTCGCATCAACGGATGCGAATCTCCGTTCCAACCGCTTCTAGAGCTCCCTCGTCACAATACGTCGGTCCATCGCAATATATGGCGGGAACAGGACTTACCTCCAGTATACGCAAAACCCGGTGACAGGAAAGTCTTGACATCCACCGCAACATAAGCTGTTGGGCAAACGTTGCCCACCATCGCAGCTTGAAGAAGCGGTCATGCCAACTTTATGACAGAGACGCAGCCGACGGATGCATGGACCGGAGTGCGCTACAATGGCGGCTATGGAAAACGACTTCGAAAACACCACCATCTCGCTGTACGGCACCGTGCCCGACTCCATCGTGGACGGCCCCGGCCTGCGCTACGCCGTGTTCGTCCAAGGGTGCTCGCACCACTGTCCCGGCTGCCACAACCCCGAAAGCCAGCCGGCCGAGGGCGGCACCGAAACGACGCTGGCGGCCCTTCTGGCCGATATTCGCGCCAACGGCCTCGTGCACGACGTGACCCTCTCCGGTGGCGAGCCCTTCGAGCAGCCGGAGGCCTGCGCGGCTCTGGCGGCCGCGCTGAAGCGCGAGGGTTACGGCATCTGGTGCTACACGGGCTACCTCTACGACGATCTTGCGGGGCGGACGGATCCTGCCATCGCCAACTTGCTCGACCATATCGACGTGCTGGTGGACGGCCCCTTCGTGGAATCGCGCAAGTCCCTCGAGCTGAAGTGGTGCGGCTCCTCCAACCAGCGCCTGATCGACGTGCCGGCCACACGACGTGCCGGCTCTGTCGTGGAATGGCAACCCGCCTCGTTCTCGCTGGAAAAACCTTCTAACTGGTAAGGCAAGAGCCTCTAAAGGCTCAGCCTTGCAAGCACTTTTACTATTTCTGGAAATCTTTGTCAGCCGATGGGTAGACGCACCGTAAAGCGAGTACCGACATCTTCCTCGCTTTCCACGAACACCTCGCCGCCGTGGTAGAGGGCGGCGTGTTTGACGATGGCCAAGCCCAGCCCCGTGCCGCCCAGCTCCTTGGAACGGCTCTTCTCCAGGCGGTAGAAGCGCTCGAAGATTTTCTCCAGCTTATCGGCGGGAATACCCGCGCCGGTGTCGTTCACGCGGATGATGCCGATGCGGACTCCCCCCTCGCCGCTCGGCCCTTCGCCGGCGGGGACGTCCTCCTCGCACACCTCCACGAGCACGTGGCCGCCTTCGCGGTTGTAGCGGATGGCGTTTTCCACCAGGTTGTAGATCATCTGCTTGAGCAGGGTCTCGTTGCCCTGGACAGTAACTGGTTCCGCCTTGAGGTGCACCTCCACATCGGCATCGGCGGCCAGCTTGGTCAAACGTCCCACGACGCGTTCGGCCACGGCGCGCAGGTCCACCGCCTCGGCTTCGTCGGCGCCGGGAGCCATCTCGTCAAGACGCGACAAAATGAGCACGTCGTCGATCAACGCGCGCATGGCCTGGGATTCCTCATAAATGAGCTGGGCGAACCGGGGCACATCCTCGGGGGGCACCAGACCGTTGGCCATCAGCTCGGCATAGCCGGAAATCACTTGCAGGGGCGTCTTCATTTCATGGGAGACATTGGCCGTGAACTCGCGGCGCATCTTCTCGGCCCGGGCCAGCTCCTCGTTGCGCGCGAGAGCCGAGGCCGATCGCGCCGGCTTGTCAGCGCCCGGCGTAGGCGCTGACGCAGGTGCCGCAGCCGCCCGAGCATCGCCGCAACGGGACTTATCAGCGGCACTCACGAGGCACTCTTCTTCAATCGATAGCCCACGCCGCGCACGGTGGCGACGGCTTCTTCGGAGCCGGGGGCCGCTTCGGCCAGCTTGCGACGAAGCGTCTTCACGTGCATGTCCACCGTGCGCGTCTCGCCGACGAAGCTTACGCCCCACACCTGCTCGAGCAGCTGCTCGCGGGTGAGCACACGGCCCTTATTCTCCATAAGCGTGCGCAGAAGGTCGAACTCCTTGCGCGTGAGGTTGACTTCACGGCCGTCCGCCATCACCGTACGGGCGGACGGCGACAGCTTGATCGCGCCGACGACCATAAGGTCACTGGGTTCCGCTATCTCTTCTGCGGCGCCTTGGGCCGGACGATTCGCACGGCGCAACAGCGCGTTCACCCGCGAGATGAGTTCCATCATGCCGAAGGGCTTTGCCAGATAGTCATCGGCGCCGGCGTCGAGTCCCACCACTTTGTCGAACTCGGTGCCTTTGGCCGTGAGCATCATGATGGGCATATTCTCCGTCGCCGTATTGCCGCGCAGGGCCTGCAGCAGCACGAGGCCGTCGTCTCCGGGCAGCATGATGTCCAGCAGCACCGCATCGGGCGGCTCGGCCGCACACCGCTCAACGAGACCGTCGCCGTCATGGAACGCACGCACTTCCATGCCCGCCTGATGCAGCGCGTAAGCCGTCAGGTCGCGAATGTGCTCGTCGTCCTCCACGTAATAGATGAGCGGGGCTTTGCTCATGGGGATCCTTTCTGGAACAGGTGCGCGGCCATTGTAGCGCAACAGCCGCGTAGCGCGGAGGTGGGCGGTGAGACGTCAGAGAGCCGTGGGGCGAACCGAACAGCCCACACGGCCTCGGCGCAACCGGAAACCTACGCGAAAGCGACCGACGGCGCGGGGCGGTGTCATCGATCGCGAGGTGCGGGGTTAGGCGGCCGCCGCGTCGGGGGCCAGCGGCGTCTCCAGCGTGTCCGCCAAAGAATCGCGGGGACGGCGCGGCTTCTCGGGGAGAATCGCCATAACGATCTTCACCATCACCGACACAAGCGGCAGCCACAGCACCGTCATGGTCACGTTGAACAGCGTGTGCGCGTTGGCAATCTGCCGGGCGATGACCTCCACTTCGGGGCCGGCCGGCGAGATGGCGGCCACCACCGCGGCGGCAGGGCCGATGAGCCACACGAACAGCAGGCAGCCCGACAGGTTGAAGATGCAGTGGGACAGGGCCACGCGCTTGGCGTCGCGGGACTGGCCGATGGCGGCGAGAAGCGCCGTGATGGTGGTGCCCAAATTGTCGCCGAGCAGGATGGGAATGGCGCCCTCCAGGCCGATGATGCTGGCTCCATCGACGCCCGGCGTGGCGGCGAAGTTCTGCAGCACGGCGATGGTGGCGCTGGAGCTTTGCACCACGAGCGTCATGAGGGTGCCCACCAGAACGCCGAGCACCGGCACGCCCGTCACCTGGGCAATCATGTCGGTGAACACGGGGTTCTCGGCCAAGGGCTTCATGACAGCGCCCATGGTGTCGATGCCGAGGAACAAAAGCCCGAAGCCGAAGACGGCGGTGCCGACGTACTTCATCTGCCCCTGCTTGGCAAGCTGCATGACGAGGAAGCCCACAAGCACGATACCGAGCACGTAATCGGACAGCTTGAAGGCGATGATCTGCGCCGTGATGGTGGTGCCGATGTTCGCGCCCATGATAATGGGAATGGCTTGGCGCAGCCCCATGAGGCCCGCAGCCACAAAACCGATGGTCATGACCGTGGTGGCGCTGGAGCTTTGCAGCACCGCCGTGGCCAGCGCACCGGCCAGAACGCCGAAGAAGGGGTTCTTCGTCACGGCGGCCAGAATGGCGCGCATGCGCTCGCCAGCTGCCTCCTGCAAGTTGTTGCTCATGAGGTTCATGCCGTACAGGAACAGGGCCAAACCGCCGAACAGTCCCAGCCCGATTTGCAGCAGTTCTTCCACCTATGCGTCTCCTTCACGCGGCCCGCTCCTCCGCGGGACAGACATGGCGGCGCACCTCGCGCACGCCGGTTTTCCGTAGGCTGCAGTATGGAGCCCCCATGAGCGCCCCGAGTAAGCCACACGTAAAGGGAAAGTAAAACTTTGCTGATGAAGCACGAGCGGGGCACCGACCTTAATCGGCGCCCCGCTCGGGGGAGGGCTCGTCTACATCCGGCAGCCTTAAGCTTCCAAGGCTGATCGGTCAAGAGAGGGCTCGCCTAGCCTAGAACACCCTTTGCAATAACATCTCCGTACCCCAGAACCTGGAGGCAGGGCTGACCACACACCTCCCCGACGGCAAAAAGACCCGCAATCGGCTGGCCACCGTCGTCGAGCACACGGAAGCGCTCGTCCACCGTAAGACCGTCAACAGTGATAAGCACGGCCCACGTCCCTGGCGAAGCGTAGAAGGGGCCCTCAACGATGGGAGCTGTTTCCTCAAAATATGTCCGTCCGAATTCATCCGGTACGCCAGCGACGCAGGCGGCGTTGTACTCCTCCACAGTCTTCTTTAGGGCACTGGCAGGAATATCGATCTGATCTGCGAGTTCGTCAAGCGTATCTGCTCGATAGGCAAGCCCGTTCTCGAACAGCCCCTCAGCAGGCTCGCCATCGAAGTTCCTTCCATCGGGCATGATGTTGGAGTTCTGATCGCACGCGATGATGTAGCACAACTGGTCGGGCTGATCCATAACGGCAAGAGCCAAGTCGGTGCGTTTCCCCGTCTCATTGACGAAGCGTTTCCCCTCCTTGTTCACCACGAGAGGGTTTCCCGTGTCGCCAATAATGTGGCCGACAATGTGGTACTGGGGATGAGCATAGGGGTTGAGCATCACCTCGCCGCAGCTGACAACAGCCGCACCGACCTCCTCCGCCATATCAAGGCCGTCTCCCGAATGTCCAGCGGGAGCTACCGAGTGAATGCTCTCACCCTCATTGAATCCGTACTGGGGCTGAAGCCGGGCAAGCCATTTCGGGCTATCGGTATAGCCTCCCGTAGCCAGAACGACCGCCTTGCTCGCATGGATCTCGTAAGTGGTTCCGTCGTCGCATTGGCCCCTTACACCCGTGACCTTGCCATCTTCCACCAGAAGCTCTTGCGCTGAAGTGCTGAAGAGGATATCGAGCGCCGGGAATCCCGCACTCTGAATGTATGCCTCGAGAGCGTCGACATAGCCTTCGCCTGCGGGCCTGCCCACAGGGTGAGTCGAACGGGGCCAGGAGAAACCCATGATGCCGAGAAGCGGCTTCTCGAGTTCCACGCCATGCGCAGTCACCCATTCGCACGCGCGGCGCGCCGATTCAGCGTCCAACGTCGTCTCCGCAGCGAGAGGGTTGCCGAAACCGACGGCGCCGAGCACGGCGTAAAACTCGTCGCTGTCGAAGGTCTTGGTGTTTCCCTCCGCATACCACTGCTCGTACTGCTGCTCAACTTGTGAGACTCTTTCCTCGGACACACCCAAATCGCGAGCGCGCTCCATGACCTCGGCGAAAAGCCGTCTCATCGGCTCCGTTGTCTCCTGGCGATACTCAAGCGGCGCCTCGGGGTACTGAAGGCGGCCTCCCGAGACGAGCATACTGCCGCCTATGAACCCGCACTTTTCCATAACGAGCACCTCAGTGCCCGACTCTGCCAGAGCAATGGCCGACGTGAGGCCAGCCGCACCGGCGCCGATGATGGCCACCTCCGTCTCAATTACCTCGACGGCGTCCGATTTTTCGCGCCCCGGGACCTTCTCCAAATCGGAAACGCTGCCGCCAGCTTGCCCGACGCAGTCTCTGACCGCAGAGAGGATGGCCATGCTCGTCAGCGTCGCGCCCGTTACCGCATCCACATCGAGGGACTGAAGCTCGACGATGTCGGATGTTATGGCGGAAATCGCCGTATTGGCGATGCGCTCTGACTCGCAGTGGCCAAGCACCTCTACCGCCTCGATAGCATTCTCCCCAAACGTCACCTCAACGGTCACAAGGCTCTGCTTTCCCTGAGCCTGTGCGGTATACGCCCCGGGGACGTAACTGCTCTTTGCGGACGAGGTGGCCGGCAGGGGGCTGCACCCCGTCACACCCAGGGCGAACATGGTCATTCCCGCTGCTGCACCCAGCTGAATAAACCTACGACGTCCGATCAGTCTTCCCCCATGTGCTTCTTGCATGATGCTCCTCCGATCCTCAGAATGCGGCCGTCCTTTTCGGCCCCGCAGGATCATGCAACCATGACGGAAAGACGGAAGGAATCGGGTGTTTCATGCGAATTTTTCATCCTCGGGCGTTTTACCCGATAAGCTGACCTGGCCTTATTCGTTCACAAGATCGAGAAGCTCTTGTCGGGAATGCACGCTGCACTTCTGGTAGATATGGCTCACATGGGTCGACACCGTGCTTTTCGAGAGAACGAGGTAGTCGCAAATATATGGTTGCGAGCGGCCTGCGGCCAAAAGGAGGAGCACATCGAGCTCCCGAGCCGTCAGCCCATGCTGCTCGGAGATCGCCTTGCAGCGCACGGACATATTCGACGCTGCCGCCCCATCCTCATTGCGCCAATCAGCAGCCACCCGAAGCGCCGGCCGCCCGACGACGACCATGGTCGTAGCAACCAGCAGACACACCAGCACAAGAGAGATGCTTTGAGGCATCGCTTCTTGCTGGGCGAGGTCTGCCAAAACGGCAACAGCGAGTATATTGCCAACTGTCGCCCCTCCGTGAGAAACCGCCAGCAGGACGGCGATCCTGGTGAGACTCGTTCCATAGTCGCGCCTCGCCATTCGAGAGGAATATAAGTAGGTCACGATCCAGATGGTAATGTCCAGAACGCTCGATATCGAACATACCGCCATTGCGGAAGCGGGGCTTTTCCAGAAATTGAGAATCAGTGCCAGTGTGGCCAAAGGGCAAAGCCACCGAAACAAAGCGGCAAAATCGATCTTGAGCGAGAAGAGCACGAACACGACGATGCAGAGCACGCCCGCCAAGGAGCCTATTATCTCGGGAAGGGAACGCTCTCCCGTCATTTCGAATTGCGAGAGAAGACCGTTCCAACTTACCACCAGGTAGAAGACGGCCAGAGGAACGGCTATGCGCGCCAGCTCCTTTACCATCGAATGCGGCCGCGATCCCTCTATGGCGACTGCCTTCTCGCATGCCTGTGCCACCGGCAGCCTCTGAAAGGAAAGGTAGAGGGTCGCCCCCGACGCCAATGGAGCCACAAGCATCGGAATGCCGTTGAGACTTGCCGGCAGCAGAGGGACAACAACGGCATAGGCGAGAACGACAAGCGAGGAAAGGGGCAGCGCAATCTCCGCCTCTTCGATTTTGGCTCGATTGAACACGTCGGCCCACAGAAGAAACATGATGGCCTGACCCATTCCCAGAGCAATTGCTCCCAGCAAAGCCACAGGATCGTCATTCGCCGTGACCCCTGTCGGCCATACAGAGAGCAGAAACCCTACGATGTTGAGAATGATCGACGGAGCCAGCAGCCTTTTCAAACGATCTAGGAGCGGACCGCGGAACACGGCGCCGCACGCGAGAAGCACCAAGATGTTCGCCCCCATCCCCACAAACCAGGCAACGTCGGTGCTGACCGGAAGACCGGCCATCCCATGGAAAAGGCCTGACCCCGCATACTGCGAGAGAATCTGCACATGAGTAAAGCCGATACCGAGAAGCCACCAAGGAGGCATTTTCAATCCTCTCACTATGGCAACCCCCTTATCCCAAGAACTCTGCGAGGTCTATTTTCTGCGGGCCTCGCTCTTTTTCGATAAACATAACGGCATACCAGGGAAGGTACAGCACTTTGCCTTCCTCGCGCACGTTTCCACGGCAAAAGACGATGGCGCTGTCGATGCCCCATTCTCGCACGGCCATCACGTTGTCGAGGGCTTTGTGCTTCTCGTAATCCTTTCCCGATTTAGCCTCGATAGGAAGCGCCTTCGATCCCTTCTCGATGACGAAGTCAACTTCGCCGTACTTGGCCTTGTCGAAGTAGCGCAGATCGAAGCCGTGGGCCGTCAGCTCCTGGGCGATGGCGTTCTCCAGCATGCTGCCCCAGCTCACCGCAAGGTTCCCTTGCAGAAGGTCGAATCGTGCATCGCCCGACGTTTGCGCGGACAGAAGCCCCACGTCACAGAGAAAGAGTTTGAACAGATTGTGCTGGGTGTTCAGCGACAAAGGCAGCTCCGGCGCTTTAACGTTGTAGCAGGTCAGCCCCACGCCGGCGTCAGCAACCCACATGAAATCACTCGCATAGCGCTCCATGCGGGCGCTCTTCGCCAGATCACTGAGCTTGAAGCGCTTGTTCTTCTTGTCGAGTTCCTCGGGAATAGCATCGAAGATCATCTTGATGTGGGGCCTATCGTCCCCGTATTTGGCGATATCTTGCCGATACAGGTCGACGATATCCTGCTGCACAGCCAGCACGTGTGACAGATCGGAGGTCTCATTGAACCGTTCGACGGCCGCCGGCATGCCCCCGACGACCATATACAGGGAAAATGCCCGGAGTAGCCGCTCGTGAATAGCGGTCGGAATGGGCTCGCGATTCCGCATTCGTTCCCGCACCAGCTCCAGCGTCTGATCGTTTTGGCCCATAGCGTCGAAGAACTCTCTCAACGTGAGCGGGTACATGCGCAGATGCTGCTCGTAGCCCACCGGGTACGACGGCACCTCCTTATAGGAGACGCCCAGAAGCGAGCCCGATTCAATGTAGTCGAACCGACCATCCTCCACGAGGAATTTCATGGCGGTACGGGCGCGCGGGCATTCCTGGATTTCATCGAAGAAGACGAGCGTCTGACCGGGAACGAGCGGCACCTTCGTGAAGGCCGTGAGGTTCGCTACGAGCGTATCGGCATCGAGATCGCCTTCGAAGATCTCCCTCGCCTTGGGCGTCTCGATGAAGTTGATCTCCAGGAAGACCTCGTACTCGTTTCGGCCGAACTCACGGATGAGATACGTTTTCCCCACCTGCCGCGCGCCGGTCACGAGGAGGGCGCGCCTGTCGGGCGCACTCTTCCATTTCAGGAAGTCGTCATAGGCTTTCCTTTGAAGGGCCATACTGCTAATCCTTTCGTCTTGCGACGAGTTTTCGCTCATTATAACCTCTTCTTGCGACGAGTTTTTTGGTTTTAGTTACTGTTTTGCGACGAGTTTTCGCGTTTTCTGAACTTGATTTGCGACGTTTTTCAACTCTGGGACATCTTCGGTAGTCTCACTATGTACTAGTCACTAAAACAAAAAGGGCGGTCCCGGAGGACCGCCCGTGGGGTGCGGGGAGGCGAGGGGTGCGCTACTCGGCTGCCGGCACGTCGTGCTTTACGCGGTCGTGCTCTTCGGCGCGCTTG
>OLQK01000049.1_pt1 | contig 143165 bp, 119 predicted proteins | sample 1672501 | NCBI WGS metagenome assembly OLQK01 (sample SAMEA3136693, study PRJEB25190) | human gut metagenome | biome: human gut; feature: human-associated habitat; material: faeces | place: Austria | collected 2013
TAACACCCTACGAAGTGTACAGGGACATCCGTTACTAGCTTGTAACCCCTTTACGATAGTAAGTAAGGGCACGAGAGAGTAACACCCTACGAAGTGTACAGGGACATCCGTTACTAGCTTGTAACCCCTTTACGGTAATAAGTGAGGACACAAGAGAGTTAGCACCCTACGTTGTGTACAGGGACACCTGCTACTGTCTTGTATCCCCTTTACGGTAATAAGTAAGGACACAAGAGAGTTAGCACCCTACGGAATGTACGGGACACCTGCTACTAGCTTGTATCCCCTTTACGGTAATAAGTAAGGACACAAGAGAGTTAGCACCCTACGGAATGTACGGGACACCTGCTAACGTCTTTGACCACCTTTACAGTATGTAAGTAAGGACAAAGAGAGTTAGCACCCTACGGAATGTACGGAACACCTGCTAACGTCTTTGACCTACCTTACAGTAGTAAGTAAGGGCAGAAGGAAGCTGTCCCTTACGAAATCCGGGACAAGGCAACGCAGCTTTTGACTCCCCTTTGCAGTAAGTAAGCAGGGAGCAGGTAAAAAAAGTACAGGTACAGTCTTGAACCCCTCATTACGGTAGCAGGTAAGTGCCGGAAAAGAAAGGATGTGATAAAGTAAAAGAACAGTTGAATAAGTTACGCAGAAAAAGAATAACATTTTGGAAAGAGAGGTAATAACATGAAAAATTATTTTTATGAATCTGATGATTTTGATGATTCTGAGGACTTTACACCAGGACAAATGATTTTTTTTAAACAACTTATGATGATTGAATCGATGAAAACTAAACCTGTTGAATCAAAAATCAAGTTAATAGATGCGGTTATGACAATGTTACCACAAACAATAGAAGGAGAAGATTTAAGTATTGATGTGAGTAAAGGCGGAGGAGCTGCTTATGTGTCAATAACAGGAAAGAGTTTAAATATAAAAAATCCATATATGTTTTCAAAAATAATACAAACATCTCCGTGTGTAGAGGTAGTATGTAAAACTAACGGTTACATAGATTTTTCTCTTGGTTATTATAAAGTTTTTGAAATGGAGGATAGGTAATGAAAGGAAGTCTTGAAAAAATAATTAATGACAGTGGATATGAAATTATTGACAGAAAGAAATTTGATACAGTATGTGAGTGTTTAGAAAAATTCAGAAAGATGGAGGATTACTTTGTTTTTGACTCATTAACAGTCCATATCAATGAAAATGATGAAGTTGAGTTAAATATAAAATACCCCTCATGGGTCGTATTCGATCAAGGAAATGAAAATGAGTTTTGTAAAATGCTAAATATGTCTGACAAGGTGAATATGATACCGAGTGATGACTGTGAGAATATTTTAATGAAATATACTATAGCGAACATGGTTAAAAGGATGTGATTGCATGGGAAGTGGCATGAGTGATAAAGGCAGTCGTTTGATTGCAGGAGTTATGACAAAAATAGCGTTCGATGCTGCGGATTTAAAAAGTGCGGGGTCTGGGAGTTATCTCGAAAAGGATTATAAGGATTTCAAAGAAAACGATATTGCTGATAAAGCAGAAACCCAAATGTTTATAGACGCATTAGAAGGAAGAGAAGAACCAACAGACCCTAATTACGGCAAGCCGTTTTCGCAGACAATCAGAAAGTGTAAAAACAGAAACCAACTAATAAGGAAGAAGATGGAGGAATATGAACAGTTTAAAAAAGATATTGCACCAAAGATAAAAAATGTTAAGGAAAAGATAAAGGATGGAATAGTTACATCTGTTGGGAAAAAGATAACTATTAAAATTATAACACCTGGTATGTTATTGTGGGGGTATTTTTGTCTTGAAAAACATAGAATACCAAATATAGATTATTGTCATATGGGGAAATATAACATTATGTTTCCTATGCATGACAAAATCTGGAGTGTGTTTCTAAACGAGGATGTAAATAAAATCATGGAAAGTCGGGTAAATTTCTTTGAATTTATAAAGCATTTAGAAACCAGAGATCGAGTGTTTTATATGACTGTATGGGAAGTGACAAATGGGGCACCAGAAAATATCATGTTAAAAGATGGTACACCATCACGACAATTCTTAGAGTCGATGGTGAACTACGACTATGTTATTAAGGAACATCATGATATGTCAAGAGAAGTGATATTCGTAAGTGGTATCGCATATTATTTTTTAAAGAATGCAAGATTAATAGATAGGATTAGATATTACAATAAATTTTGTACAGTATAAATAACAAAGGAGAATTAGTTATGCGGGAGAAATTGTATTTGTATCAATTTAAAAATAAGTATAAAAAGTTTTTTGTAATTACATGTGATAATTAAAAGCAATTTTCTGAAATATTGATTTTCTACCATATCTATGGTATCATCACAGGATGTTATATATCGGAGGAACATAATGGGCAGTTTAAGAATAATTTTGACTATTGCTTTTTTTGCAGCAAGTGTAATTTTAATTATTATAACTACAGCTCAGGAAAGTAAGTCTCGTGGATTATCTGGTGCTCTTACAGGTTCATCAGATACGGATACTTATTGGAGCAAGAATAAGTCCCACTCTAAAGAAGGCAAGATTGTTAAGTGGTCTTGGATTTTTATCGCAATCTTCTTTGCATTAGGGATCTTACTTAATTTTAATATTTTATGATGTACAATTAGGCACTCTTTATAGAGTGCCTTTTTTCAGATGAATTTTGACAGATAGATTTTTATAGATACTACTTGATAGAGAAAAGAGGATAAAAGTGGAAAATAATCAGGAAGAAAAGGTTATTCGCCCGGATGTCGGCATATTTATGAGTAACAAAAAGGGATTTGGTTTCGTTAAACCTGAAGACGGTTCAGGAGACATTTTCATCCCAGCAAAGAGCTTAAATGGAGCATTTCACAACGATACTGTAAGATTTAAAATCGTTAAGGAAGATGTTGACAGAGGAAGCAAGGAAGGTGTTATTACAGAAGTCCTTGAGCACAAGATTACTTCAGTTGTAGGAACATACAATGACTGCACAAAGTTTGGTTTTGTTAAGCCAGACATTAAAAATATCGCAGTAGACATTTTCGTTCCTGGCAATAAGTCAAAGCATGCACAGAACAACGACAAGGTTTTAGTTGAAATTCTTAATTACGGAAGTAAGGACAAGAGACCTGACGGCGTTGTTGTGGAAGTGCTCGGTAATAAGGACAAGCCTGGTATAGATATTTTATCTATCCTTAAGTCAAAGGACATTCCTACAGAATTTGAGGATGATGTTATAAAATATTCAAAGAAAATTCCAAACGCTGTGGAGTCATTTGAATATGAAGGCAGAGAAGATTTCAGAAATGTTCCTGTTTACACAATCGACGGTGAAGAAACAAGAGATTATGACGATGCTTTATCAATAATCAGAGATGAAAATGGTTTCCATGTTGGTGTACATATAGCAGATGTTACTCACTACGTTAAGGAAGGCGATCCTATTGATTTAGAAGCTAAGTTCAGAGGTACAAGTGTATATCCTGTTGACCGTGTTATTCCAATGCTTCCTGAGAAGCTTTCAACAGGAATCTGTTCTCTTGTAGAGGGTGAAGACAGACTTACACTCAGCTGTATTATCGATTTTGATAACAATGGTAAGATTGTAAATAAGAGAATTGCCGAAACTGTTATAAATGTTACAAAGAGACTTTCATATAGCCAGGTAGCAGATGCTTTAGATAATCCTGAAAATGTAACAGGATTTATGAAGGACATTTACCCTGACATGGTTAATTTAAAGGAACTTTCAGACATTTTAAGAGAGATCAGAAAAGATAATGGCGCGGTTGAGTTCGAATTCCCTGAAGCTGACGTTAAGTTAGATGAAGAAGGACATCCAATCGACATCGTTCCAAGACTCCGTAATTCTGCAACAACAATCATTGAAGAGCTTATGCTTATTGCAAATGAAACAGTTGCTGAGTACGTTACTCTTGATAAGGACTGGGCAGGCACACCATTAATTTACCGTTCTCATGAAGATCCTGATGGTGAAAAACTTGAGAATCTTAAGAGAGTTGTATTAGCTCTTGGTTATAAGTTCCCAATTGATTTAAATCACATTACATCAACAGATGTTCAGAAACTTATTGATTCTGTTAAGGGAACAGATGATGAATTCTACATTTCCATGATGACACTCAGATGTATGAAGAGAGCATATTACTCAACATCAATCAGAGTTATTGAAAATGGAGAGCCAACTGACAGATATGAGCCAATCGGACATTTCGGACTTGCAGCGAAATTCTATTGCCATTTTACATCTCCTATCAGAAGATATGCGGATTTAGCAAACCACAGAATCATTAAGAAGAAACTTCATGGCAATTTAACAAAGGAAAATATCGCTTCACTCAGAAAGAATCTTCCTGACATTGCACAGCATATTTCAGAAATGGAATACAGATCTATTGAAGCTGAAAGAGAAGCTGTAAGACTTAAGATGTCTGAGTATATGAAACGTCACATCGGAGACGAGTTCGACGGTATTATTGCAGGTCTTGCACAGTGGGGGATTTACGTAGAGCTTCCTAATACTATTGAAGGTCTTATCCCATGTTCATCACTTGAGGATGGATATTATACATATGATGAGACAAACCTTATTCTTATGAGAGAGACTGGTGGAAGAGAATTCAGAATCGGTCAGAAGCTCAGAGTAAAGGTTGAGGATGCCGATCCGGAATTTAAAACAATTACATTTGGCTTGGTTAAAGAATATAACTAAGTATAAACAGGAGGAATTATGGCAAAGGCAGAACCATATAAGATACTCTCCAATAATAAAAAGGCATATTTTGACTATTTTGTAGAAGAAAAATATGAAGCCGGCATAGAGCTGCACGGAACAGAAGTAAAGTCTATCAGACAGGGGAAATGTTCCATTAAGGAATCCTATATTCAGATTAGCAATGGAGAAATATTTATCTACAACATGAATGTTACTCCTTACGAAAAGGGAAATATTTTCAATAAGGATCCTTTAAGACCTAAGAAGCTCTTACTTCACAAGGTGCAGATTTACAAGCTTGCAGGTGCCGTTAAGGAAAAGGGTTATACAATCATGCCACTTAATGTCCATCTGTCAAATGGCCGCGTAAAAGTGGAGATTGGCTTATGTAAGGGTAAAAAGTTATACGATAAGAGAAGAGATATAGCTAAAAAAGACCAGGAACGTGAAGCTAGTAAGGAATTCAAGGTTAGAAACTTATATTAATATTATGGCCCTGTGCAAACAGGGCCTTTTACAGAAGTTTACTTTATATCCCATAAATGATATACTTAAACATCATTTGGGGTAGTAAAGGTTTCGACAGGGATGATGAAGGTGGAGAAGCTATCCGTAAGCAGTACGTCACACGCAAACCTAAAATAAACGCTAACGATAATAGACAATTAGCAGCTGCCTAATTTAGGCGGCAAAAGTCGGTTTTTACCGACGGTCCTATCTGATAGCACCTACACTACTCAGATTGCGATCTCATAAAACCTGTAGGAAACGATAACGGTGATGCATCCTGGCCGTTAGGCGTATTAAGGATGATACACGGTATATGTTTGTTGCTTTCCTATATATCGTGAAAATTCGAGAGTAACTATGATAGTAGAAGTACACGCGAATTTGTCTTTGGACACGAGTTCGACTCTCGTCTACTCCACTAAATGGTGCAAATCCGAACTCTTTATTTTTCATCAAGCACTGTTTCGGATTTGTTTATTCTTTTGAGGACGTGGGTTAACCTACGTCCTTTTTTATATATCTTAATTGATAACAATAAATCATAAAAAACTGTTTTTAAAATTCTTTTAATTTATTAATTTTATACTGATATTTTAATTAAATCCCCGTAAAACATTATTTTTATGAAATTTTCATTTTTAATAACCGTGTATAAATGTGAATTCAATATCTTAGCTGTTCTTTTGCTGTCTGTGATTTGTGAATCGTAACATTATTTTTTAACATATTTATTATGAGAACCAATTTTTTTGTCGTAACTTGTAATCGAAGTTTCAATATGCTAACCTGACTCATTAAATAACAACGAACAAATTATCTGATTAAAAAGCGGAGGGTGAATATGAGAAAAACAAAAATTATATGTACATTGGGTCCGTCATCCGGAAGTGAAGAAGTTATTAAAGAGCTTTTTAAGGCAGGTATGAATGTCGGGCGAATGAATATGTCCCACGGTTCTCATGCGGATCACCGTAAAAATATTACGACATTTCGAAAAGTAAGGGACGAACTGGGAATCCCTGCCGCGGTTCTCCTGGACACAAGAGGACCGGAAATAAGAATAGGAACATTTGAAAACGGAAAAGCGGAACTTTCGAACGGAAGTGAATTCATTTTAACCACAGAGGATAAACAGGGAAACAATACAACGGTTTCCGTTACTTATGAAGATCTTCCCAAGGAACTTAAAGAAGGCAGCAGAGTACTGATTAACGACGGAATGATTGTGCTGAAAGTAATGAATATTACCGATACCGAAATACACTGTGAAGTTATTCACGGCGGAATTTTAACCGACAGAAAAGGTATAAATATACCTGAAGTTGACATTCAAATGGAATATTTATCGGATCAGGATAAAAGCGATCTTGTATTTGCCGCAAAAGAAGGGGTGGACTATGTTGCGGCATCATTTATGAGAACGGCGGACGATGCGAAAGCCGTACGAAACTTCCTTAATGAAAACGGAGGCGATGACGTAAAAATCATTGCGAAGATTGAAAGTACACAGGGAATAAGAAATTTTGAAGAAATACTTCCGCTTGTTGACGGTATAATGATTGCAAGAGGAGACATGGGTGTTGAAGTAGATTATGTGTTTCTTCCCGGAATACAGAAAAAAATAATCACAAGATGTGTGGAAGAAGGTAAAATAGTTATTACAGCAACTCAGATGCTTGAATCAATGATGAATAACCCAATACCTACAAGAGCGGAAATTAGTGATGTAGCTAATGCCGTGTTTGACGGAACGAGCGCGGTTATGCTCTCCGGAGAGAGTGCGGCAGGCCGTTTTCCGGTACAGGCGGTTAAGACCATGGCGGAAATATGCGAACAGGCCGAAGAAGATTATGAACATTTACCGAGAGTTCCCGTGGGATATGCCATGAATGCGGATGATATCGTAAATGCGGTAAGTCGTGCAGCCGATTCCCTGGCAAAAGATGTTCATGCCAAAGTCATTATTGCCGTTACAATATCGGGAAATACAGCGTCAAGAATGTCCAAGTATCTTCCGTCTGTTCCGATAATCGGTTCGACAAATAATTTGAAAGTATATCATCAAATGGCTCTGTATCGCGGTGTACAGCCTATGCTCAGAGAGAGTAGAGATAATATGGAAGACATATTTGAACATTGTGTATTAAGAGCGACGGAAGAGGGATACGTTGAAAAAGGAGACAGAATAGTTCTCAGTGCAGGCGTTCCTATCGGTGAAAACAGGACAAATACAATCAGAGTATGGAATGTTGAATAAGTACCGAAAGTCTGTAAAGTATTGAAAATACGAAATGTTTTGGTTTTGAAAGTTGAATAAATAAGATACTAAAAACTTTTAAAATCAATAAACATAATAAATACAATAAATTTCATTATATATAGAAGAAAATATTCAAAAAATCACCTTTGTATACTGTAAATTGAAGCTATTCAATAATATACGGTACATGGGTGATTTTTATTATTAAAGTGATATTTTCATGTTGTGTAAGAGTATAAATAATTACGAATAATCATAAAATCCAATTATTTACAATATGCGTATAATGATAAAAAATACATATATTATGGATATATATATATATTGTGTTAATATTAGGGTGCTGTTAAGTCTACTATTACAAAAATCACATTTGTTATACGTTTTATATTATTATGGGAAGGAGTGTAGGATGAAGATATTAAAACGTATCGCAGTATGGATTCTTGCATTTGTAATGTTTTTCATACCATCTATACCTTTGGGAGTGTCTGCTGCTGAAACAGCGGATAAGATACAGGTGGATCATGATAAGTCTAACGACACTTACTCTGTACATGACACAAATATTGTATTGTTTTGTTTGAACAACGGTCTTGCATGGCCGTCTAAAGAATTGGGATTACCTACCGAAGCTAATTACAGCCCTATGGATTTCAAAGATTTTTTGATTGCCAACGGTATTACCGATTCCGAAAAAATCAATACAATGACAAATCAGCTGGAGACAATCCTTTATGCGGGTTATCCGTATAACGGAGCTAATCTGTACAGCAATGCAGATGCAGTTGATACTATTACAGTTGAAGAATATGACAAATTTTTAGTTCCGCCTTCGGTTATACGAAAGGACTTTCCTGATGAAATCGGTAATGAAGTTTTTACATACAATGATGTTATGAGTAAAAACGAAAAATACAAAAAACTTCAGAAATTTGTAAAAAAAGTATTTGATATGGGGGATTCAACGACCAAATCAGGACTTACAAGGATAGAGATACACTCTCTTCCATTTTATCAGGCGATTATGGCAACTAATTACGGTGATCCGCTTCAGGTATTACCTGCAATGATGGGAGACAGCTATTATCTTACAGAATATCAGGCTTATGAAGCAACGTCCAATGCGATCTGGTCATTAATGGCTGAGAACGACGTTCCGGACAACTCACCTGTTCAAAAGAAACCTTTGACAAACTCATTGTTGGGTTTAAGTGGTGCAAACATTCTTAAAAGCGAACCTTCGTCATCTGCGGTTTCTATTACGGGAGACGGCGAATTTAAGTTTGATACAACTGACAAAAAGTGGAAAACCGGTACGCTTACTTTAAATGCTCCAAGTAATTACTATGCAAAATATACATTTCAATTACCTGACGGAGTTAAGACTCTTAACGGAAAAGACTTTGCCAGTGCCGGAGAAAGTTTTCAGCTTGTATCGGACAATGAACCTGCAGACAACCTGTTTGTTTCGGCATCTGCCGATGTGTTATGGATGGAAGGCAATTTGAAAGTTTATCATCCACCGGAAGGTTTACTGAGTAAAAAACTGGATACAAACGGTAATCCCGAGAGATTCCAGAACATGGTAGGCGCGGTAATTAACAAGGCTAATGTAGGCACTTCCATGGCCTTAAGCAAGGAAAGCACGGAAGTTTCTTTCACGGTAACAAAGAACTGGGATGACGACAACAATCGTGACGGTTTAAGACCAAGCGATCTAGATTACGCATCTAAAGTACATCTTATGAACGGCAATACGGAGGTTACGGGTGTAACTCCGGTAATTACCGACAATAATGACAACACTTATACAATAAGTTACGGCAACCTGAATAAGCATATCAACGGTGAAAATACCGACTATAAATTAAAAGAAGATAGTATAACAGGCTATACTCCGAGTGCCGAAACCGTAAAGAACGGTGAAACACTGGTTAACACTCATACACCGGAGACGGTTGATATAAGTATTACAAAAAATTGGGTTGACGTTAATAATCAGGACGGTATCAGACCGACGGCCACAGAATATACGGGCATGGTACACCTTATGAAGGGCGAAAATGCCGATAATGAGGTTGAAGGAGTCGTTCCTGTCGTAACCGATAACGGAAACGGAACATATACCGTAAAATATACGGGTCTTCCGAAAAAAGAAAACGGTACGGATATTCAATATTCGGTTAAGGAAGATATCTTAGACGGATATAAAGCCGATACATATACCGTAAAAAATGGCGAAACCATAACAAATACTCATGATGTCGGAACGACATATATTTCAATCACTAAGGCATGGAGCGACGGAAACAATCAGGATGGTAAGCGTCCTTCCGCTTCACAATTTGCTTCAATGGTTAAATTATACAGAGATAATGATGTTGAAGTTAAGGGAGTAACACCTGTTGTAGAGGACAATCTCGACGGAACATATAAAATCTCTTATGAGAATTTGCCAAAGAACAGTAACGGCCAACCTATCGAATATTCAATTAAGGAAGAAAATGTTGACGGATACACGGCGGATAAAACTGTCGTAAAAAACGGTGAAACACTTACCAACACACATATGCCTGAAACAATTACGTTAATTGTTACTAAATCATGGAATGATGACGGTAACCGTGACGGCTTAAGACCGGGTACGGATTTATTTGCCGGAAAGCTTTCGTTGATGAAGAATAATACTGTTGTTGAAGGAGCAACGCCTGTTGTCAGAGATAACGGTAATAATACTTATACGATTGAATATGCTAATCTTCAAAAGTATGAAAACGGTACTGAAATCAATTATTCGGTAAAAGAAGACGGCGTTGACGGATATACGGCAGACAAAACCGCAGCAAAGAACGGTGAGACAATCACCAATACTCATACTCCTGAAGTTATTGATATCACGGTTACAAAAAACTGGGTTGATGACAACAACAGAGACGGAATCAGACCGGGTGCAAATGATTTTGCATCAAAGCTTCATTTGATGAACGGCGAGACAGAAGTGACGGGAGTTGTACCGAGCGTTGTCGACAACAACGACGGAACATATACCGTAAAATACACGAATCTTGCAAAGAACGCAGCAGGCACGCCTATAACATACAGTGTAAAAGAGGATGCTGTAAGCGGATATACAACAGACAACAACACGGCGCTCAACGGAGGAGTAATTACCAATACTCATACTCCTGAGAGAACAAACGTGGTTGTAACAAAGAAGTGGGATGATAACAATAATCAGGACAGAGTAAGACCTGATACAGCGGCATTCGCAAGAGAGCTTCATCTTAAAGCGGGAGAGAGAGAAAACACTGATGTTACGCCAGAGGTTACAATCGGAGCGGACAACACATATGTAATAACATACTCAAACCTTCTTAAGAATGAAAACGGAGCAGCTATAACATATACCGTAAGCGAAGGAGCGATAACGGGATATGCAACGGATAACAACAGCGCGGTAAACGGAGGAACGATAACAAACGTTCATACGCCTGATACCACTGAGATTACGATAACCAAGAGATGGGACGACGGAAATAATCAGGACGGAATCAGACCGGACGCAGATGCATTCAAGTCAAAACTCCACCTTCTCGGAGACGGATCCGAAGTAAACGGAGCAACGGCAGAAGTTATTGATAACAATGACGGAACATATACGGTTAAGTATGCCAACTTACAAAAGAACAAAGACGGAAATGCCATTGAATACACAATAAGTGAAGACGGTGTTGACGGATATACGGCAGACAAAACCGCGGCAAAGAACGGTGAGACAATCACCAATACTCATACTCCTGAAGTTATTGATATCACGGTTACAAAAAACTGGGTTGATGACAACAACAGAGACGGAATCAGACCGGGTGCAAATGATTTTGCATCAAAGCTTCATTTGATGAACGGCGAGACAGAAGTGACGGGAGTTGTACCGAGCGTTGTCGACAACAACGACGGAACATATACCGTAAAATACACGAATCTTGCAAAGAACGCAGCAGGCACGCCTATAACATACAGTGTAAAAGAGGATGCTGTAAGCGGATATACAACAGACAACAACACGGCGCTCAACGGAGGAGTAATTACCAATACTCATACTCCTGAGAGAACAAACGTGGTTGTAACAATGAAGTGGGATGATAACAACAATCAGGACAGAGTAAGACCCGGTGCGGATGAATTCGCTTCCAAGCTTCATTTGCTTGCCGACGGTACCGAGGTTGACGGAGTAACGGCTGAAGTTGTTGACAACAATGACGGAACATATACTGTCACTTATTCCGATATTCTGAAATATGAGAACGGCAACATTATTGTTTACGGTATAACCGAAGATGATATTGCGGGATATCCATCAGCTCAGGATGTTGTATATGAAGGCGAAGTATTGGTTAATGTTCATAAAGTTAAGGAAAACAACGGTGAAAACGGCGGAAACAAAGACAATACAGATAATAAATCTAAGAATAATTTAAATAACAAGAGTGATAAAAAGGTAGACACAGCCGATCATAGTAACAATATGATCTATTATGTATTGATTGTAATTTCCGCAACAGGCATTATAAGTGCCGCTGCCGTTGCAGGAAGAAAAAAACATTAATAACCTTAATGACTTAAAAGTCTTATAAGACAGTCGGAATCGGCATAGCCGGTTTCGGCTGTTTTTATTTTAAATAATAAAAATTGATAAAAAATCAATGGGATTAAAGCCCATTGATTTAGCAAGATGGTCACTGAGGGGGTGTGACCAGATACCACACCTGATTAGGGTGTAGAGTATATGATATTGATATAAATGATATAATCATCTATCATATGAAATGTTAACATAATAGTTTTGTAAAAACAAGTGGGAGAAATAACATGCATTTTGTACTTTTTAATATAGGAAACATTCCTGTACATGGGTACGGTCTGATGATTGGAATCGGCATTATTGCTGCATTTATTGTGCTTGAATTAAGAGCCAAGCAGTTAAAAATAAACAGCAATATTGCCTGGATTGCAGGTATCATTGGCGGCATCACAGGATTCATTGGCGGTAAGCTTCTCTATATGATAGTTGAGTGGGAAGATACGGTCAGGGATCCTTTAGGCGCTTTGTTACATTCAGAAGGATTTGTAGTTTATGGCGGACTGATAACCGGTGTCATCTGCGCATTTATATATGTAAAAGCTAAGAAGGTTTCATTCTTTGAATACTTTGACCTTATTATTCCTGAAGTTGCATTGGCACAGGGATTTGGTCGAATCGGATGTTTCTTTGCAGGCTGTTGCTACGGCAGGGAGGCACATGGTGGCGAATGGGGGGTGGTTTTCCCAAGTACAGGGCTTGCTCCAAGCGGAGTAGCTCTTGTTCCAACACAGATTTATTCAGCTATTGGAGACTTTGCCATTTTCTTTATTCTTATTGCTATCGCAGGATACAATAAGAAGTCAGGAAAGGGATTTAAGGGCTTAATTGCAGGTCTTTATATCATTTTCTATAGTGCCGGAAGATTTGCGGTTGAATTCTTAAGAGATGACCCAAGAGGAGCTGTAGGAACATTATCAACTTCACAGTTTATTGCAATATTTACAGCTGCTTTAGGCGTTGCAATTCTTATCGTTCAGAACAGAAGAGATAAGAAGGTTGTTGAAGAGACTATTTAAAAATATAAAACTTATTTTATAAATGCATGCAATTTTTGTACGCATGGCATGCGGATACGCTTACTGATTACTGTAAGAAAATGCCAGAAAACATTTGAGGATAATGAAATGAAAATTGTTACACCCAATTATTATAAAGATTTTAAATGTATCGCTGATAAATGTAGTGATACATGCTGCGCAGGCTGGGATGTAGATGTAGATGAGCAATCATATGAATTTTATAAGAAGCAGAAAGGTGAAATTGGTGAACGTCTGGAAAATGTAATGGTTCCAAAGGAAGAGGGAGGATGTACATTTACCCTTACCGAAAATATGCGCTGTCCGTTTCTTGATAATGAAAATCTCTGTGATCTATACAAGGCACTTGGAGAGAGTGCTTTATGTGAAACCTGTGATGAGTTTCCTAGATTTAAAAATGAATACGGTGCAACAAGAGAAATAGGTGTTGCTCCGTCCTGCCCTGTAGTAGCTGAAATGTTTATGAGTCTGGATGAAGCAAAGTTAGTATCTGAAACTAATGACGAATTAGTTACCACATATAATGATATTGATGCATCATTTTACTTTGAGCTTATTCAGTTAAGAAAAGACATTTTTAAAATTATATTTGATAAATCTTTGGGCACAATGTCAGAAAGACTGGAGCAGATTTATAAAAAAGTCTTTGAATGGGAATATGAGGAAGACATTGAGACTATCAAAGATTTTGATACCGTAAATAATCCTGAGTATTCCAAGTATGATATCGAATATATGCTTAAGCCTTTTGAAGGCTATGAAGTCATAAATAAGGACTGGTTTAAAAGGCTTGAGGAATATAATGCATACAAAAATGCTTCAGCTGATGAAAGAGAGCATTTAAAAAAGCATATGGTAAATGCTGAAAGCAATAATTATGCTTTTGAAAACATTATGTTTTACTACATTTACAGATTTTTACTGCAGGCCGTATATGACGATAATACACTTGACCAGGTAAAAAAAGCAGTTGTTGCATTTATTGTGTGCAGAAAGCTGTGTGAAGCATATTTATATGTTCATAAAGAAATTTCAGATGAAAATATTGCAGATATTTTCCATTTATATTCAAGACAGTTTGAACATTCATACATAAACTTTGAATATGTCATTGAACACATGGAAACAGATGATTTATACGGGGATGCGGTACTTCTTGGTATATTAAATAATATGTGATTATCTGAAAAAATAAATTGTAAAAAAATCACTTTTTATTATGGATGTTAAAAAAGTAGTATAAAAGCATAACAGGTTAATGATATTATTTGTAATTGTAAAAATGTAATTTAATTGCGTTTTAGATGTTGTAAATTATGGGATAAATATTTCCGATATAATTAAGCTGGAAGTATGATTTTCATTTTATATTAAAAATAGGGGGTAAAATAAATGGGCAATATTGAAGAAAATGCTGATGAGTATAAGCGAAAGCACGGAGAATTACCGCACAATCATACACATGCTCATACAGATGATCATTCTCACAGCCATTCACATACACATTCCAAAGAACATTCACATTCTTCAGTTAAAGAAATAGATGAGGCAACTCATGAGAAAATGCATGAAGAAGGATATACACATGTACATATTAAGGATCATGGTATTGTAAAAGTAAAAATTGCAACTCAGGAAGAGATTGATAACAAGATTGTGTTTATCGATAAGGATGCACATACTCATACACATGCAGACGGTTCAGAACACGGACATCAGCATGATCCGGCACATACTAAAAAAATCCTCAACAGATTTAGTCGAGCAATTGGACATATGCAGCATGTAAAGTTAATGGTTGAAAATGGTATTGACTGCTCAGACGTTTTGGTTCAGCTTGCGGCAGTTAAGTCTTCCGTTAATAACATAGGAAGAGAGATTCTTAAAGAGCACCTTACACATTGTATTATCGATTCAGTAGAACACGGTGATGAGGATGTTATCGATACACTCAACCAGGCGCTTGATCAGTTTATGAAGTAACAAATTGCTGATTGCACAGGATAATATTGTTTTGTATAATCAAAAGATATGTTATATAAGAATGATTATATTGAATTATTAACGCTTAAACATTAATAATTAATAATTAACGCCTAATCATTAATGTTTAATAATTATTATTTAATGTAATCTTGTAGTCGTGAAGGAGAGAAAAATGGTTAGATCATATAGTGTAACTTATCCTAAAAATAAGACTATCAGCCAGGAAGAAGCTGATGCAGTATTAGAAGATATCAGAAAGAGCGATAAGGTAATTTCTGTTGAATTATTTAACGATGCACATGTTTTACAGGTAGAGGCAAATGAAGATGATTTCCCAACTGTAATGACAGAAATTGTTAACTTATTCAGAAGATTTGATGAAAAAGATAAATGTGTTATCTCTTATGACTTCCAGCTTAACAATGTAGATTGATGTGGGTATTATGAGCAACGATAAGAATAAAGAAATAGAACGAAGAAGAACCTTTGCGATTATTTCCCACCCGGATGCAGGTAAAACTACTCTTACAGAAAAGTTCCTGTTATACGGTGGTGCAATTAATCTTGCAGGTTCCGTAAAGGGAAAGAAGACAGCTAAGCACGCTGTATCTGACTGGATGGAGATTGAAAAGCAGAGAGGTATCTCTGTTACATCATCTGTAATGCAGTTTGAATATGACGGATATTGTGTAAATATTCTTGACACACCTGGACATGAGGACTTCTCAGAGGATACATACAGAACACTTATGGCTGCAGATTCTGCAGTCATGGTTATTGATGCCTCAAAGGGTGTAGAGAAGCAGACAATTAAGCTTTTCAAGGTTTGTGTTCTCAGACATATTCCTATATTTACATTTATCAATAAGATGGACAGACAGTCTAAGGATCCATTTGAATTATTAGACAACATCGAAAGTATTCTCGGCATCAGCACATGTCCTATGAACTGGCCTATTGGTTCAGGAAAAGAGTTCAAGGGTGTGTATGACAGAGGAACAAAAGAAGTAAATATGTTTACTGCCGAAATGAACGGTCAGAAAGAAGTAAACACATGGAATGTCCCAATTGACGATCCTACAATAGACGATCAGATTGGTGACTACTTCAGAGAAAAGCTTGAAGAGGATATGGAACTTCTTGAAGGTGCAGGAAGTGAATTTGATTTAGATGAAGTAAGAGCAGGTAACCTTACACCTGTATTCTTCGGTTCAGCACTTACAAACTTCGGTGTTGAAACATTCTTACAGCATTTCTTAAAAATGACAGAATCACCTGCATCGAGAGAATCTAATTTAAGAGTAATCGAACCTGAAGAGGAAGATTTCAGCGCATTCGTATTCAAGATTCAGGCTAACATGAACAAAGCTCACAGAGACAGAATCGCATTTATCAGAATTGTTTCAGGCGAATTCGATGCGGGCATGGAAGCATGGCATGTTCAGTCCAACAAGAAGGTTAAGCTTTCACAGCCTACACAGATTATGGCCAGTGAAAGACAGATTGTTGATAAGGCATATGCTGGCGATATCATAGGAATTTTCGATCCGGGAACATTTGCAATCGGTGATACACTTTGCAGTTCAAAGGATAAGTTTGCATTCGAGGGAATTCCTACATTCCCACCTGAGCATTTCGCAAGAGTAAAGCAGCTTGATACTATGAAGAGAAAGCAGTTCGTTAAGGGTATTACTCAGATTGCACAGGAAGGTGCTGTTCAGATTTTCCAGGAATATATTACAGGAATGGAAGAGATCATTGTCGGTGCCGTTGGTACACTTCAGTTTGACGTTTTAAAGTTCAGACTTGCAAGTGAATACAATGTTGATATCGGCCTTGAACAGCTTCCTTATGAATACATCAGATATATAAGTAACCAGGACGAATTTGATCCAGACTCAATCAATGGTACATCTGATATGAAGAAGATTCGTGACTTAAAGGGCAATGTACTTCTTTTATTTGTTCATGAATGGAGTATCAGAATGGTTCAGGAGAGAAATAAGGGTCTTGAATTATCTGAATTCGGAACAGGTGGTCTTAAGAGAGAATAAGTAATATGAAACCTTCTAATGTGAGGGAACTGTTGCTTAGTAATAATAATTATAGAGATTTTGTAAGATTAGCAGGTATACGTGATAGTGTACTTGCTAATCTTTCTACTATATTGACAGTTTCTGGTAAAAGCGTTGTAAAACATAAGAATAATTTAGAAAATGGTCCCATAGGTACAATGAGCGAAAGTATTTTGCATCATTGCCTGAAAAACTATGTGGATGAAAATGTTGATAATCACGAAGTATTTATTGAAAACTATTTTGCTGATATACAAAATGGTAATGAAATCACGGAAATACAGACAAAGAGTTTATATAAATTAAAGCCGAAGCTGAATGCATTTTTAGAAAATTACGATGTATGTGTGGTTTATCCTCTTATCAGGAATAAATGGATAACATATATGGATGTAAAGGATGTTAAAAGTGTCAGCTTTGATTTTGAAACCTTTAAAGAAGGAAAAATCAGAAAATCTCCACTGAAATGCAACATTTACGATGTATTTGAAGAGTTGTACGGCATAAAAGATTATTTAACCAGTAAAAATATAAAAGTACATATATTTGATATGGACATACTTCAGATAAACAGCACTAAGCCAATTAAAAATGGCAGGAGAAAACCATATTCCAGATTAAATAAAATACCGTTGGGGATTAACGATATTTATACAATCGACAGATATGAAGACTGGCTTCAGTTCCTGCCATTAGAGCTTGGGGAAGAATTTACATCAAAGGATTTTTCTGCATGCTGTAACATTTCATCATATCAGTCATCACTATCACTCAGGGTAATGAATGATATAGGTGTGGTAGAGCGTGTTGGCAAAAAGGGCCGCTGTTATCTGTACAATATTAATGAGAGTCTGAGATGACTTTAATTGGAAATAAATTTGGCTTAAAATAACTTTGATTTGTAATAACTTTAGCTTAAAATAACTTTATAGAGAAAAGTTGATTCAAAAGATGCTTATTCAATGTGAGGAATATCTGGTGATAAAGATGCTACAGTATATACTGAATACTATATAGATAAAGAGACAAACCTGATTAAGAGTGTTTTAATTAGTATGTTTGGACCTTTAAAGTCAGCATTGGAAAAAAGGCAAGCGAAATGGGAAAAAATTCTAATAATACAGAGGCATTTCATATTATAAATAATTTCCATATTAATATTGAAAATACATATAATAATGTGAATTCTATTGAGAAATCAGATGAAGTAACTGAAGAAACTGACGGTGTAAATAATGGAAAGTTTTAAATTAATTAATTAATTAATTAATTAATTAATTAATTGATTTGTGAATTGATATATTGATAAATTGATGTAACGTCAGCTTGATGTTTTGATAAATTGATGGATACATATATTGTGAGTCAGGAGGAAACGAATGAATAAAATATTTTTAACAGGAATAGTAAGTACAATCGGAGCGGCCGGACTTGCATTATCAGGATGTGGCGCAGGAGTGCCGGAGTCAAAGGAAGCTCTTATAGAAGAAGGCTTAAAGAAAATTGCGGAAAGTTCTTCAATTTCAGGTACATTAAGCCAGAATTCAAATATTAATTTTACCGTTGCAGGTAAAGATATAAATTTAAATTTAAACTACAATATGGACATTGAGCAGATGCTTCCTGATGGTGCAAGTCATGTTAAGGGTAATGCGGAGCTTACGGTAAGTGGATTTAAAGAGAATACAACTACTGAAATGTACATGGTTCCAAATGGTGATAATACAGACATTTACACAGGATCAAAGCTCCTTTCAGATGATGATATGACATGGGATGTGTACAGCGTAAAAAATGGAGCAACAACTTCTGAAGTTGATCCAAAGACTGTAATAGAAGTTCTTAATGGAATAAAGAATGTTATAGACAAGCTTGAGCTTAAAGAAGGTACAGAGAAATATGATGGCAATGACTGCTATGTAATTACAGGAAGTTATACAATTGCAGATTTGTCAAATGGAAATGATGCCATAAATAAAGCATTTGCAGGCGGACTCAGCTTCTTAACAGGAAGTAACTCATCACAGAATATTTTAGGTGATGCAACATTTACTTCTGACATTTTTTTTGATAAGAGAACACATGAAATTAAAGGTATCAGAATTGATATGGGTGATTCATTATCAAATATATTAAATTCATTAATAGGTGCAGTGTCAGATAAAACAGCGAACGGCAAAACATCTATTTCAATGGATAATACAGTTGTTGAATTCAAGATTAACGGATACAACAATATGGATGATATTACAGTTCCGGATGATGTGAAAAATAATGCAGAAAAAGTAGTGAATAATAACTAATTATTGTGGAAAATTATTGCTTTTTATGTAATAGATTATAAAAATTCATAATATTTCGGATAAGAAGACGGCAGTATTTACTGCCGTCTTCTTATGTTAAAAATGGCTTAATAATGGATACATTACAAAATTATAAAGAATAAATATAAGAAAATGAGATATAAAAGTTAAAACAATTTGCAAGAAAAATAAGATATAAAAAGTAAAACGATTTGTTAGAAAATAGAGCTTTAAAAGTCATATTTTTTTGTAAGAACAGAACAGTAATTATAAGCGAAAATATAGTGAAAATAACGTAAAATCATATATCTAAATAAAGAAATATAGTATAATGATATAGTAAAGTAAAAATATTTTAAGAATAAAAAGGTTTGATTTAAAAAGTTTTGTTTGAGAGATTTTGTAAGGAGACAATATGAAGAAAGTTTTATTATTAAGTTCATTAGCAGTTTCAGGGGTTATTTTAGCAGGTTGTGGAAGTGGCGGATCAACAGGAGGTGTTACTTTAGATACACTTCTGGAAGAGTCAAATAAAGTTATGGATTCTGTAAAGTCTGTTTCAACAAATATTAATATTGATGTTGAAATGGATATGTCAGCTTCTACAGGTGGTAATGACACCAGCCTTGAGATAAAGATGACAGGAGAAGGGGTTTTAGAGGCTGTTCTTGATAACTTTGCGGCACATCAGGTTATGAAAATGAATGTTAGTCTATACAATGTTGACCAGGCTTCATCTACAGAAACATATATGATAGCCGATGCAAATAACAGTAAAAAGGTTGATGTATATACAAATTCAGTATCAAATGATGCAGAGTCAGGCTGGTCACATACTTCTATGGATATGGAAGATGCAAGTCAGAACCTCAATTTGAATTTATACAATTTATATACTAACAGCAAGGATTCATTTTCTTTAGAAAAGAAGACAAAGCAATTTGAAGGAAGCGAATGTTATGTTGTAAATGCTAAACTTGGATTTAAAGATATAGCAAGTTATGTAGGCGAGAGCTTATCTCAGTTAAATGTTGATGAAAATTCTGATTTAAAAATTGACACAGTATATTATATTGATAAAGAAACAAAAGAAGTAAAGGGTGCTGAAGTTGATATGGCAGATACAATGAAGTCTTTACTTGAAGAGTCAGCGCAACAGTCTTCAAATACAGGTATTAAAATTAACATAAAGGCATTTAAAGTTACATCTGAAAACACTTACAATACTGTAACTTCAATTGATATTCCAAAGGAAGTAACAGAAGCTGCTAATTGATCGATAAAAAGTCTTAATCATCATATTAAGTAATAAATGTAATATTATTAAATTTATTAGTAAGTTTTATTTACATGGGAAATGATTGATTATTTTTTATGATTAGGCATTAAAAATTAAATATATTTATCGAAAAGGCGGCAGTGTATACTGTCGCTTTTTTGATAAATGTGGGTGAGATAAAGGATAAATATATTCAATAAATCACATTTCAAAATAATGAAAATATTTGATTAAAGAGTTTGTCTTTCATATAGAATGACTAAATAATAATTGAAAGTTAAATGTAGGTTTTTTAGTAATACGAAAAAGGTTATAAATTATATCATGAGAGTTAATGAATTTTTAGAATATATGAATAGCGGAAAGACAGTAAAAGAGTCTGAAAATCTAAAAAGTAGTGAAGCTGCTTTAGTTTCTGAAAATAAATCAGGTCGATGATTTGTGAAATTATTTATCACATATCATTGGCTTTTTTATTGCTTAAATTTAAGCTTGGTGTTGTGTTAAATAATTATGCAAAGCGACTGAGCTATAATTTTACAACAAATGAAATACAATGAAATAACTAATAAAATATAATGGTTTAGCTAATGAAATACAGTGGTTTAGCTAATAAAAAATAATGTTATAACTAATAAAATATAATTTATAACAGATGAAATATAATTTTATCACTACAACAATAATTAATAATTTTTATATTGACATTGTATGTCTGAAAGTTTATCATCAGCATACAAACAAATGTTTGAACACAATCTATTTATAACATTAATCAATTTGAATTTCAATTTGTTTTTTTACTTAGACAGAATATAAAATTATCAGAAAATTATCCATTAACAGACACATTAAAAGTGCATAAAGTCGCACATTAAACAATAGTTATAACATTTTGAAGTGTTATTTTATTACTTTTTTAAAATGACATTTTTACTGCGCTTTTATCATGAAAGGAGATCGATGTATTCAAAGACGTATGGTATGACTTTATTCGGAATTGATGCTCATATTGTAGGCGTTGAAACTGATGTAGGCGGTGGATTGCCATGTTTTGAAATGAGCGGATATCTTAATACAGAAGTCAGAGAGGCCAAGGAAAGGGTTAAGATTTCAATAAAAAATTCAGGGTATGATATACCCCCTCAGAGAATAATTATCAATTTTACTCCTGCAAATCTTAAGAAAAATGGAACAGGTCTTGATGTGGCTGTCGCTGTTGGCATTTTAAAATCAAATGGGATAGTTAAGGGTGATGTGGATAAAGGGATATTTATCGGCGAGCTAGGTTTTGACAGCAGCATAAGAGCTGTAGACGGTGTACTTGCTTTTGTCTTAAAGGCAAAAGAACTAAATTATGAATATATTATCGTACCATCAGGAAATGCATCAGAATGTATGTATGTTGATGGAATTGACATTTTTGAAGCGACTACTCTCAAAGATGTTGTCGATTTTCTGAATAAAAAGAAAGAATTAAACTTAACTGATAATAAACTGTCTGAGGATGATTCACATTTTGATGTGGATTTTAGTGATATTTGTGGACAATTCATGGCAAAAAGAGCTGCTTTGATAAGTGCATGTGGAATGCATAATCTACTTTTGATAGGTTCACCTGGAAGCGGAAAATCAATGATTGCCAAACGAATTCCGGGAATTTTGCCTAAGCTCTCCATTGATGAAATGACTGAAATTACAAAGATATACAGTACGGCAGGATTACTAAAGGATAAGATGCTTATTAATAAAAGACCATTTAGAACTCCGCATACCAATCTTACTGAAGCAGCCCTGGTTGGAGGCGGTAGCACACCGAAACCGGGAGAACTTACATTATCATCTAAAGGTGTATTGTTTTTAGATGAGCTGACAAGATACAGAACCAATGTATTGGAAGCGTTGAGACAGCCTCTGGAGGACAGAGTGGTCACTATTTCAAGAAATAAATACAGCGTGCAATATCCTGCCGACTGTATGCTGGTTGCTGCCATGAATCCATGCAAATGCGGATATTATCCTGACAGGCAGAAATGTCAGTGTACGGATATTGATATAGAAAGGTATATCGGTAAGATTTCAAAGCCAATCTTTGACAGATTTGATATAAGTGTGCGAACAGAAATAGTCACATATGACGATATAAACAGTAAACAAAAGGATGATATATATTCCACACAAAATATGCGAGAACAGGTGGAGAAAGTAAGAGTAATACAGAAAAAGAGATTCTCTGAAGAGAAGGTTCATTTTAATAGTGAAATGTCGGATAGAGATATTAACAGATTTTGTAAATTAGGGAGTGATGAAGAAAATTTGATGAGAGAAATATTTTCAAAGTTTAATCTGACTGCAAGGGGGTACGAGAAAATATTAAAGGTCGCAAGAACCATCGCCGATTTAAACGAAGAAGAGAATATTAATGTTAATCACATAGCGGAAGCTGCGGGGTTTAGAAATATATATGAATACAGAGAAAATATATTATAAGTTCTGGTTATCGTCTGTTGAGTCATTACGTCTTGCACCTAATAAAACTCGCAATCTTCTTGATATATATGGAGATGCTGAAAGTGTATATAAAGCCAACGCAGACGAAATCAGGAAAATAAGAGGTATGACGGATCGAATAGTAAAAGATCTCGATGAATCCAAGAAAAATACTGATGCATACAGGTTGTTTTTAAAAAATATTAAATATGGAATGAAGGTCGTGTTCTATGATGATAAGGACTATCCGGAATCACTATACAACCTGAATGACTATCCTTATGCATTGTATTATTACGGGCAATTACCACATATCAATATTCCGTATATGTCTGTTGTCGGATCAAGGACATGTACAGAATATGGCAGAGCCTATGCAGAGAATTTTTCATATGAATGGTCAAAACTTGGAATTGGAATAATATCCGGACTGGCAACAGGAATAGATACCTATGCCCATAAGGGAGCAGTGAAAGCAAATGGATATACATGTGCCGTGTTAGGCTGTGGTGTTGATATATGTTACCCGAAAATCAATATAGATTTATTTAATGTCATAAAAGAGACGGGATGTTTGTTGTCTGAACATCCGCCGGGAACAAAACCACTATCTTATAACTTCCCATATCGGAACAGAATAATAGCGGCACTTTCGGATGGACTATTTGTAGTTGAAGCAAAAAGAAAATCGGGATCTCTGATAACAGTAGATCAGGCGCTGGAGCAGGGGAAGGATGTATATGTTTTACCGGGACGAATTAATGATCCTATGAGTGCGGGGTGCAATGATCTTATTAAATCAGGAGCTTATCTCATGTCATCATATATGGATATAGAAAGCTCCTGTAGCATAACAAGTAAGCTGACCGATATTAACAGGAATAAATCATCAGATAATTTATCAGATAACTTATCGTACAACAGTATATATAGAAGAAAACCGCACAGAAAAACAACAAAAAGAGATCATAGATAGTGAAATAATAAAAAATAAAAAAACAACATCTGGTGATTCTGATAATCTTAATAAATCTCAGGGAAATAACAGTGAAATAAACAGTTGCAATAGCAGTGAGAAAAAAAGTGCACTTGATAGTAATTTGGTTTTATTGTATAGTTGCCTTGATTTTGTTCCGAAAAGCGTTGAGGAACTAATAAGAATGACTAACTTGAGTAGTGAAGATGTAATATCAGGATTAGTGCTACTAACTTTACAGGGAAAAGCAAGGCAGACATCTCACAACAATTACTCAATTCGTATAACATAAAATGAAAGAAGGGCAATTTTTGTGGGAAAGAACAAGAAGCTTTTAATTGTGGAATCACCGGCTAAAGTTAAAACAATAAAGAAATTTTTGGGAAGCACTTATGAAGTAGCTGCATCTCAGGGACATATCCGAGATTTACCTAAGTCAACATTAGGTATCGATCCTGAAAATGATTATGAACCAAAATATATTACTATCAGAGGTAAGGGGCCTATTTTATCTGATTTAAAGAAAGAGGTAAAAAAGGCTGATAAAGTATACCTCGCAACTGACCCGGATAGAGAAGGTGAAGCAATTTCATGGCATTTAGCTAAGTCTCTTGGTATTGCTGATGAAGATGTGGAAAGAATCACATTTAATGAAATCACAAAAGATGCCGTAAAAGAATCTCTCAAGCATCCAAGAAAAATTGACATTAATCTGGTAGATGCTCAGCAGTCAAGAAGAATGCTTGATAGAATTGTGGGTTATAAGATTAGTCCTATTCTTTGGGCAAAGGTAAAAAGAGGTCTTTCAGCAGGTCGAGTACAGTCTGCTGCTCTTAGAATTATCTGCGACAGAGAAGATGAGATTAATGCATTCGTACCGGAAGAGTACTGGAGTCTTGATGCTGAATTTAAGGTATCAGGAGAAAAGAAGCCTTTAATTGCTAAGTTCTATGGCAATAAAGATGGCAAGATCGAAATAAAGACAAAAGAAGAAGCTGAAGCTATTAAGAAAAAGGTTGAAGCAGGCAATCCTGTTGTAGACAGTATTAAAACAAGCGAGAGAACTAAGAAGGCTCCATTGCCATTTACAACATCAACACTTCAGCAGGAAGCTGCAAAGCAGCTTAACTCTGCAACTAAGAAGACTATGCAGACAGCACAGCAGTTATACGAAGGTGTTGATATTAAGGGGAGAGGAACAGTTGGTATTATCACATACCTCAGAACTGATTCAACAAGAATCTCTGATACTGCAAAGGAACATACAGCAGCATATATTAGTGAAAAATACGGAAGCGAATATGTTGGCGGAACTGTTGCAACAAAGACAAATGGTAATGCACAGGATGCGCATGAAGCAATCAGACCAACTGATGTAACTCTTACACCAGAATTAATTAAGGATTCTTTAACAAGAGATCAGTTCAGATTATATCAGTTAATCTGGAAGAGATTTGTTGCGAGTCAGATGGCAGCGGCAAAGTATGAAAATACAACAGTTAAGATTGCAGCAGGCGAATACATTTACAGTGTTTCAGCTTCAAAGCTTTTATTTGATGGATTCTTATCTGTTTACAAGTCTGAAGAGGACAAGGAAGACGGCAATACACTTATCAATGGTGTAAACAAGGACAGCGAGTTAGGTCTTATTCAGGTTCTTCCTGAGCAGCACTTTACTCAGCCACCAGCACATTTTACAGAAGCATCTCTTGTAAAGAACCTTGAAGAGCTTGGAATCGGAAGACCAAGTACATATGCACCAACAATTTCTACATTATTACTTAGAAGATATATCGTAAAAGAACAGAAGAATCTCTATGTAACAGAAATTGGTACAGCTGTTAATAACATGTTAAAGAGTGCATTCCCTACAGTAGTTGATGTTAACTTTACAGCTAACATGGAATCACTTCTTGATTGTGTGGCTGATGGAAGTATCGAGTGGAAGCAGGTTATCAGAAACTTCTATCCTGACCTTGAGATGGCTGTTGAAAAAGCTGAAAAGGAACTTGAAACAGTTAAGATTGAAGATGAAGTTACAGATATCATTTGTGATAAATGTGGCAGAAACATGGTTGTTAAGTACGGACCATCAGGTAAGTTCCTCGGCTGTCCGGGATTCCCAGAGTGTAGAAATACAATGCCATATTTAGAGAAGATCGGTGTTGATTGTCCAAAGTGTGGTAAGGATATCGTTATCAGAAGAACTAAAAAGGGAAGAATTTTCTACGGTTGTGAAGGTTATCCTGAATGTGATTTCTCAAGCTGGCAGAGACCATCCAAGAAGAAGTGTCCTAAGTGTGGAGGACTTATGATTGAGAAGGGTAAGAAGCTTGTTTGTGCAGATATAGAATGTGGTCATGTAGAGGATAATACAGAAGCATAATTTTAAGTATAATTTTATCTGAAAAAGATTAAAATTCGTATTTGACTAAATATATTATTTTTTGTTATAATACATCCCGTGTGTATTCACACAAGTTACTATATTTCATGCGAATCAACTCTTATGGTGATTATTTTTAATCAGGGTTCGCAGACGTTTAACCATTATGGAGGTTTTAAAATGAGTGTTACTTCAATGAAACAGTTACTTGAGGCAGGTGTACATTTCGGACATCAGACAAGAAGATGGAATCCTAAAATGGCTCCTTATATCTTCACACAGAGAAATGGTATTCATATCATCGATCTTCAGAAGACAGTAGGCATGGTTGATGATGCTTACAACGAAGTTTCAAGAATTGTTAAAGAAGGCGGTACAATTTTATTCGTTGGTACAAAGAAGCAGGCTCAGGATTCAATCGCGGCTGAAGCAGAGCGTTGTGGAATGTACTATGTAAACGAAAGATGGCTTGGTGGAATGCTTACAAACTTCCGCACAGTTAAGACTCGTATCGAAAGATTAAAGCAGATTGAAAAGATGGAAGAAGAAGGTATCTTCGAAGTTCTTCCTAAGAAAGAAGTATTAAAGTTAAAGAAGGAGCAGGATAAGCTTCAGAAGAACCTTGGTGGTATCAAGGAAATGAAGAAGATTCCAGATGCTATCTTTATTATAGATCCTAAGAAGGAAAGAATCTGTGTACAGGAAGCTCACGCTCTCGGTATTGAACTTATCGGTATTTGTGATACTAACTGTGATCCAGATGAACTTGATTACATCATCCCAGGTAACGATGATGCTATCAGAGCTGTAAAGCTTATTCTTTCAACAATGGCTGATGCTGTTATTGAAGCAAAGCAGGGTACAGAGAACACTGAAGAAGCTGAAGAGGCTGAAGCAGAGGCATAATTTTTTATTATGACACAGTGATTTATCTATATTTGAAGGGAGAATTATAATGGCAGCAATTACAGCTTCTATGGTAAAGGAATTAAGAGAAACAACTGGTGCTGGTATGATGGACTGCAAGAAGGCTCTTGCAGAAGCTGACGGCGACATGACAAGAGCTGTTGAGATCATCAGAGAGAACGGTCAGGCTAAGGTAGAAAAGAAGGCTGGACGTATCGCGGCTGAAGGTCTTGTAACAGCAATCGTTGATGGTGACAATGTTGGTGCTATCGTTGAAGTTAACTCTGAGACAGACTTCGTTGCTAAGAACCAGACATTCCAGGATTTCGTAGCACTTGTTGCTAAGCAGGCACTTACAACTACAGCAACTGATCTTGATGCTTTCCTTGCTGAAAAGTGGAATGCAGACGAATCTAAGACAGTTCAGGATGAACTTGCTTCTCAGGTTGCTGTTATCGGTGAGAACCTTAAGATCAGAAGATTTGCAAGAGTTGAAGAGAATAACGGTTTTGTTGCTTCATACATCCACATGGGTGGTAAGATTGGTGTTCTTGTTGACATCGAGACAGATGTTGTTAACGATGCAATCAAGGAAATGGGTAAGAACGTAGCTATGCAGGCTGCAGCTCTTAAGCCAGTTTATACATCAAGAGATGAAGTAAGCCCAGAATACATTGCAAAGGAAACAGAAATTCTTACAGCAGCTGCTAAGAATGAAAAGCCAGATGCTAACGAGAAGATCCTTTCAGGTATGGTTCAGGGTAGACTTAACAAGGAACTTAAGGACATCTGCCTCTTAGATCAGACATACATCAAGGCTGAAGACGGAAAGCAGAGCGTTGCTAAGTATGTTGAAGAAGTTGCTAAGGCTAACGGCGCAAACATCAAGGTTAAGAGCTACGTTCGTTTTGAAACAGGCGAAGGTATCGAAAAGAAGAACGAAGATTTCGCAGCTGAAGTTGAAGCACAGATGAATAAGTAATTAATATAAATATTAGTTTTAGTATTTTGTATTTAATATTGCATATTACATTATAGTAAAATGCCGTAAGGTTTTGCCTTACGGCATTTTATTTTTGTCTTTGAAATTTTAAATTTAACCTGCACACATAATTATGATTTTAAAAGTATTTGCTATTTTTAGGAATGGTTACTATAATTGACTATGGAATAGGCATATAATAAAGCAAATAAGGTACCAAAATACTACTTTTTATAGTTCACATACTTTAAATGTTATTTAATTGTTAAGTAAGCATTACATAATTAGTGTTGTATTATATTTGTCAAAGGCATATCATACAATGTAGACGTTATATGGGGGTATTTAAATATCTTACAAATGAGGGGAAATATTTAACATGAAATACGAGTTAAAAAAGAAAAAACGTAGTAAGTTAATATATATTCTTCCAATTTCAATTATTGCTGCATGTATTGTAGTATGTTTGATTGTTATGAATATATTCGGATTTGGTAAATCTGGCGGCGAGCAGAAAGCGGCTGACGCAAAAACTGAAACAACAGAATCTCAGACTGAGAGTGCAACAGAAACAACAACTGTACCACAGAATGAGCATACAAATCCAAAGAATGCAAAGGAAGCTGAGGCATTAGAAGCTTCATCAGAGAACAGAGTTTATCTTACATTTGATGATGGTCCAAGTGCTAATACAGATGAAATTCTTGATATCTTAAAGAAGAATAACATCAAGGCTACATTCTTTATCCTTAAGAGTGATGATCCTAAGTCAATCGCAAGAATGAAGAGAATGTATGACGAAGGACACACAGTAGCAATGCATAGTGTATCTCATGAGTATCCTCTTGTATATGCAGATTTACCTGCGTATAAGGAAGATGTAGATGGAATTAAGACATTCATTGATGACACATTAGGAATTGACTGTAAGTTCTACAGATTCCCTGGTGGTTCAAGTAATACTATTTACAAGCATTACGGAATCAGTGATATTCATGAATGTATCGATTATCTTGATTCTCGTGGAATTAAGTACTTCGACTGGAATATCATGAACAGTGATTCAGAAAATAAGAAGTATTCACCGGCAGAATTAGCTGCAAATGTAGAAGAATACATTGGTGACACAGGTGTTTATAACGTTTTACAGCACGATGCACCTGCTAAGAAGAACACTGTTCAGTCATTACAGATTATTATTGATGATTTAAAGGCAAAGGGATATACATTCTGTCAGATTACAGATAACACAGTTCCTGTTCATCATCATATAAGCTAATTTTCAAAGCATATTGTACGAAGAATGTACAATATGCTTTTTATTTTGCAATAAATGTAAATATTTCATATAATATATAGTTGAATTTGTTAAATATACTTTACGGAGGATATCGTGAAAAGAGTTATCTTAAAACTTAGCGGTGAAGCATTATTTAATCAGGGTACAGGCTATGATGACGAGCTGATTAAAGATATAGCTAAACAGATAAAAGAGCTTTTAAGCCAGGGATTAGATTTAGGTATTGTAATTGGTGGCGGTAACTACTGGAGAGGTAGAACAAGCGAAAATATTACAAGAGGAAAAGCTGACCAGATCGGAATGCTTGCAACTGTTATGAACTGTATTTATGTTTCTGAAATCTTCAGAGGTACAGGAATCAAGACAGAAATATTTACACCATTCCCATATTCAAATATGACAAAGGTATTTTCAATTGATGCAGCAAATGAATTATTTGAATCAGGACATGTTTTATTCTTTGCAGGTGGAACTGGTCATCCATATTTCTCAACAGATACAGCTATTGCTCTCAGAGCAGCTGAGCTATCTGCAGACGGTATTCTTTTGGCAAAGAACATTGATGGAGTATATGATTCTGACCCAATGAAGAATCCGGATGCTAAGAAGTTTGACGTACTTACTCTTGATGATATGGTAAGTAAGCAGCTTCAGGTAATTGACCTTACAGCATCTGTTCTTTGTCAGGAAAATAGTATTCCTTTAATGGTATTTGATTTAAAGGAAGAAAACAGTATTATCAAGGCATTCTTAGATCGTGATTTTACAGGAACTAAGGTTATAGTTAGATAATTAATAATTCGTAATTTATTTTTTGGAGGATATTATGATAGAGATAAGTGAAATTGAAGAGAGAATGAACAAGTCAGTTAGTTCTTTAGAGTCAGAATTTGCTACAATCCGTGCAGGTAGAGCTAACCCACATATTCTTGACCGTGTTATGGTTGATTACTATGGTGTACCAACAGCTATTCAGCAGGCTGCAAATATTTCTGTACCAGAAGCAAGAATGATTCAGATTCAGCCATGGGATGCTTCATTAATTAAGGAAATTGAGAAGGCAATCATGATCGCTGACCTCGGTGTAATGCCAACAAACGATGGTAAGGTTATCCGTATCATCTTCCCTGAGCTTACAGAGGACAGAAGAAAGGAACTTGCTAAGGAAGTTAAGAAAAAAGGCGAAGAAGCTAAGGTAGCTATCAGAAATATCAGAAGAGATGCTAACGATAAGGCTAAGAAGCTTAACAAAGATAACGAGATTTCAGATGATGAATTATCAAATATCGAAGCTGACATTCAGAAAGTTACAGATAAGATAACAGCTGAAATTGAAAAGATGATCGATAAGAAGACAGACGAGATCATGACAGTATAATCAGGAGAAATATATGTCAGAAAATATTGATTTATCTACACTTAACATTCCGGAACATGTGGCTATCATCCTTGATGGTAACGGCAGATGGGCTAAGAACAAGCACATGCCAAGAACATATGGCCACACAGTTGGAAGTAAGGTTGTAGAAAGAACTGTTGAGGATGCAAGCGATATCGGTATTAAATATCTAACTGTATACGTTTTCTCAACAGAAAACTGGAAGCGTTCTCAGGATGAAGTCAGCATGCTGTTTTCTCTTATTGAGAGATATCTTCGTTCTTTAATTAAGAAATCAAAGAAAAATAACGTACGATGCAGAGTAATCGGAAGAAGAGACAATATGAGTTCAAGTATGCTTCAGGTTATTGAAAAGCTTGAAGAGGAAACAAAGGACAATACAGGTCTTACATTTACTCTTGCAATTAACTACGGTGGAAGAGATGAGATTACAAGAGCTGTTCAGGGTATTGCTCAGGACGTTAAGGACGGTAAGCTTAACGCTGAGGATATTACTGAGAGCACAATAAGTGATTATCTGGATACATCAGGAATGCCTGATCCTGATTTACTTATCAGAACAGGTGGAGATGAGAGATTATCCAACTACCTTCCATGGCAGTTAACATATACAGAATTTTATTTTACTCCTGTACTCTGGCCGGCATTTACTAAGAATGATCTTATAGATGCTGTAATTAAGTACAACGGAAGAGACAGACGATTCGGGGGAGTAAAATAAATGAAAACAAGAGTAATAAGTGGGGCGGTTTTATTCGGTATTCTCCTTGTAACTCTTACATTTGGCGGATATCCACTTTACATCTTCTGTGGCATTATTTCCATGATCGGACTTTTCGAGTTATACAGAGTTTTCAATATTCATAAAAATCCGGTTTCATATGTTGGCTACGCTGCAGTAGGTATGCTGTATATTCTGTTAAATCCAACTTTTGGATACTATATTCATATTCCTGAAATTTTTGTATATGTAGCAGCATTAATAGCATTGATGACTATCTACGTATTCAGATTTGGTAAGGTTAATGCAAGAGACGTAATGGTCATTTACTTTGGTATTTTCTATGTAGGCCTTATGCTTTCATACATTTACAGAGTAAGAATCGTTGAAGGTGGCGAGTACTTCGTATGGCTTATCTTCATCGGTTCATGGGTAAATGACACATGTGCATACTTCACAGGATATTTCCTCGGTAAGCATAAAATGGCTCCTGAGTTATCTCCTAAGAAGACAGTTGAGGGTGCAATCGGTGGTATTGCAGGTTCAACTATACTTGGATTAATTTATGGAATTATTTTATCTTCAAGAAATGCAATTCCTGTGGAAAATGTAATTCTTATTACAACACTTGCGGGATTAATTGGTGCATTCTGTGCCATCGTAGGTGACCTTGCTGCATCAGCGATAAAAAGAAATCAGAATATTAAAGACTACAGTCAGTTAATTCCGGGACATGGCGGAATTCTTGACAGATTTGATAGTGTAATATTTACAGCTCCTGTTGTTTATTGGACAATAAACTTCATTCTATAATATAATTAAAAGCAAAATGGGAAGAAATATTTCTATTTCAGCCTGTTTTGCTTTTTTTGCTTAATTTAGTTTTTAAATGAGGTAATTCCTATGAAGAATATTGCTATTCTGGGTTCTACAGGTTCTATAGGAACTCAGACTTTAGATATTGTCGACGGCTCAGATGGAGAGTTAAATGTAGTTGCTCTTTCAGCCGGAAGAAACATAAAACTTATTGAAGAACAGACAAGAAAGTACAGACCAGAATTAATCTGTGTTCATAACGAAGATGATGCGGCTGAGCTTGCTGTTCGTCTTAAGGATATAGATGTAAAGATTGTTCACGGCATGGACGGTCTTATAGAAGTGGCATCATATCCTAAATCAGATATGCTTGTAACAGCAATCGTAGGAATGGTGGGATTAAGACCAACTATTGCAGCTATCAAAGCTAAGAAGACAATCTGTCTTGCAAATAAGGAGACTCTCGTTACTGCGGGTCATATTATTATGCCTCTTGCAAAGGAATGCGGCGTAGATATTCTTCCTGTTGACAGTGAACATTCAGCTGTTTTCCAGTGTCTTCAGGGAGAGCAGAGCAAGGAGGTTGAGAAAATCATTTTAACAGCATCAGGCGGACCTTTCAGAGGAATGTCTCTTGATGAATTGAAAAATGTTACTCTAGCACAGGCTCTTAAGCATCCAAACTGGTCAATGGGTAAGAAAATTACAATTGACTCAGCAACTATGGTTAATAAGGGTCTTGAAGTAATCGAGGCAAAATGGTTATTTGGCGTGGAAAGTGACAGAATTGAAGTTGTTGTTCATCCACAGAGCATAATTCATTCTATGGTTGAATTTAAAGATGGTGGAATTAAGGCTCAGCTTGGAACTCCTGATATGAGACTTCCAATCCAATATGCAATTACATATCCGAATAGATTGCCAATTAAAAATTCTAAGAAATTATCATTTAAAGAGTGTTTAAGATTAGACTTTGAAGAGCCTGATATGGAAGCATTTAAGGGATTAAAGCTTGCATTTACTGCTCTTGAAAGAGGCGGTAACTCTGCAGTAATGTATAATGCGTCAAATGAATACCTCGTAGCACAGTTCTTACAAGAAAAGATTTCATTCTTAGATATTTCTAAGTACATTGAATATGCAATGGATAAGGGTACATTTATCGAAAATCCAACTGTTGATGATATTTTAAATACAGAGGCTGAAGTAAATAGAATATTGGAAAGTGAACTTGGCCGATGAGTATATTTATAGCTATTATTTTGCTCGGATTGATTATTTTATTTCATGAATTTGGACATTTTATAGTTGCAAAGGCAAATGGTGTATGCGTTGTAGAATTTTCCATAGGATTTGGACCAAGACTCTTCTCTTTTAGAAAAGGTGACACGGATTACTGCTTAAAAATACTTCCTTTTGGCGGTTCATGTAGAATGTTAAGTTCTGATGAAGAATTATATGAATTAGATGAAGAACAAAAGGAAAAAAGAGGTCATGAATTTGAAAAGCAGTCCATGAATCTTATACGCAAATATGGAAAAGCGGCTGCATTTGAAACAAAGTCGTTGCCAGCAAGGATTGCTGTAATTGCGGCAGGACCTATCTATAATTTTATTTTGGCTTTCTTTATGTCTGTATTAATGCTTGGATTTATGGGTGTAGATACACCAACTGTTTCGGAAGTGAGTCATGAATCTATAGCTTATGAGTCAGGACTTAGAGAAGGTGACGTTATAACAAATGTAGCAGGTGTTGGAATCGTTTTTGATAGGGAACTTACAAGAGAATTGCAAAAACACACTTCTGATTCATTTGACATTACATACGAAAGAGACGGAGTATCATATACAGCAAAGATTAATCCCATCAAAAAGCAGGATAACATATATAAAATAGGAGCGGCCCTTGGAGAAGATGCTTCCATATCATCAATAGAAGATAATTCTCCAGCTCAAAAAGCCAAATTGAAAGTAAATGATAAAATTATTCAAATTAATAGTGAGAATGTATCTTCATCGAAAGAAGTAATAGAAAAAATCAGATCTTCCGATGGAAAAGAACTTACATTTAAAATTGAACGCGGAGGGCAAATATCGGATATACAAATTATTCCAAACAAAACAGATAGCACGACTTATGATATGGGATTTTCAACAAGCGGTGAGCGTATAAAGGTTAATCCCTGGGAGACCATTCTATATGCTTTTAGAGAAGTCTGGTATTGGATAACGACTGTTATTGAATTGCTTGGTAGAATGGTTACCGGCAGATTATCACTTAATAGTTTGTCGGGTCCCGTAGGAACTGTAAGTGCTATAAGTAATGTGATAGATGCAAGTAGCAGTGATGGTGCATTTTTTGTGTTGATGAATGTACTCTATATAGGAATTATGCTATCGGCTAATCTCGGAATTATGAATTTATTACCTATACCGGGGCTTGACGGTGGAAGGTTACTTCTTTATTTAATTGAAGCAATTATGGGGCGTCCTGTTCCGAAAGAAAAAGAAGGTATAATTAATTTTATAGGATTTATATTTATTTTGTTATTAACGGTTATAGTTTTAGTAAAAGATATTATGCGGCTGTTCTGATGAATACCTTGCTAAATCCTTTTTAATAATAGTTTAACTAAAAGATATATGTGTCCGTTCTGATGAATATGTTGCTAAATCTTCCTATAGTAATTTTAGTTTAAGATATATGCATTTTTCTGATAAATATAATGCTAAAAAATATTTACATAGTAGTAACAATGATAATTACTTATATAATTGATTGCATGTTATTTTTTATATATTGAGGAAAAAGTACATTCAATGGGGATTAATAATGAGGATTAATTATTAGGGGTTAATGGATATGGAGAAAAAGCGATTTAGTTTAACATTAGGAGCTTTAGGTGCCGCAGCAATAATAGGAAGTACAGGAATAAATGTATTTGCTAACGACAAGGTATCTGAAAACAATATCAATTATGTATTAAATGATGATGCACAAGAAGCAACCATTGATAAAGAAGAAAAAAATATTATCAATTATAAATCAATTGACGAATCAAAAGCATTATATGAATCGGTTAAAGCTGATTTACAATCTGTAACGGATGAATTTAATTTAATTTCGCCATATGTAAAAGCAACTGACAAAGCAACAATGACTGATGAACAAATAAGAGACAAATATACACAAACATATAATTTAACAAAATCATTTAATTATATAAAGAATAATTTAGATGATATTATGCCTAAGGTGATTCAGAATTCACCGGATACTTTTGATGCCAAATATATTAGATCTAAAAAAGAACAGATTATTAGAGGTCTCACCTACCTTCATCGTTATTATAATTTCCCAGTAGGAAATTCAACTGCATTTGAAAAATTATTATTTAATATGCAGGAAATAAATGGACAGAGCGGTGATGCATTAGATTTAGTAATTAACGTTGGTAATAATACAGGAATTTATCTTTTAGGTAATAGAACATCAGAAACATATAAGAATTTTATCGGTATAAGAACAGGCTTAACTACATTATCTGACTTTATTGGTAAAATGTCACAGCTTGATGGTTGTGCATCGGGAAAAGAATTCTTATTAAAAAGAAGTAAAGCAGTATTTTCTGAAAGCGGAAAAAGTAGTGATATATTTGAAAAGAGTAAAAGAAGTGTTAATGTAAGCAACTTTCTTCTTCCTTTATTAACTCTTTCGGAAGAAAGCATCTATATTTTAAGCACCGACAACACTACGACTGTTGGATTAACTGCTACATATGGTGACAAAGCAACTACAAAAACCTTAGCTGATGCTAATGCAAAGGAACAGCAGGCATTTTTAGATTCTTTAAAGAGAATTAGCGGAAGAGGAGATGTTCTTGACTCTTATCCAGACGTTCTTGTTATTGATACATTGGCTTCAAAAACAAAACCTAATCAATCAAAGAGAGAAACATGGTCGCCAGAATATGGTCAAGGGACTAATTCCGGTGTTGCGGAATTAATTGTTCCAGGATATTTATATGCTGCTTATAGTATGGTAGGTGCTCAAGCTGCAAAAGGTGAAAATGGTTCAAGTATAAGATATTACATACAAGAAGTATTAAAAGATCAAGATGTAAGTGTTTATACGCATGAACTTACGCATATATTTGATAAAAATGTTTGGATTGGAGCAGGCAGACGTGCAGGCACCGGAAGTGAAACATATGCCAGAGGAATATTTGAAAGTATAAATAATACACAAACACCTACAGAACCATTTGGGCCAGTATTTAGTTTAAATACAGCATATGAACTTGGTGATAATCGTATTCAGAATAAGTCACCGGAGCGTTTTCAATCATCAAATGATGTTGATGAATATATGAAAGGTCTTATGAATGTTGTAAACTCTCTTGATGTAATAGAAGCTCAGGAGATATTAAAGCTTTCAGATGATGACAAAGCAATATTATTTAACAAAGTATCGTTAGAAGGTGATAAATCAACATTTTCTAATATTACTAAAGAGGAAGCGTCCCGTCTTAAAACAATTGATGATTTGGTAGATAATAACATTGTATCCGGCAGATTGGTTCCAAGAGGTAATTCTACAATTGGTACTATTAGTAATGGTGCCAATGGTGAATATTATGTAGTACCATTGTTTGAAGGAATATACGGAGCAGCTATTAATAATAATGGTTATTCAGGTGAAATTCTATTCAGAAGATACGCTTGGGAACTTATGGGTGAAGTAGGTTGGAACGATGGATTTATACCTTGGATTTCCGATAAATATGCTACGGATGCGGAAGCCGTTCAAAATATTGTAAAAAGTGATTATGCTACTTTCAAGAAGAAAATATACAACGAAACCGCTTCTAAGCTAAACAATCTTAAAGCAACTAATAAATACAATGATTATGAAGCTATGAGACAGGCTATAGCCGAAGCGTTACAAAAAGACCTTGCCGGTATGAAACAGGATAAAAATCAGGGAACATATTCTTTGAATATTCGTTCTGTTCGCAATGTTAAAACAAATATTTTCCAAGATTATTTATTAGGAACAAATGATTTCAGAGAATCAATATATAAAGATGAGCCAATTGTTCCAGAAAATAAAACACATATTGTAAATTATGAATGGACCAATGCTCCTTCTACAGAAACAATTCCAGAAAGCGGAAAAACATATAATAATAAAGACAGTGCTATCGCCGCTAAGGATACCAAATATACATCTACATATGAAACAGTAGTTAATGATAAGGTATATAAATTCAGCGGATGGACTGAAAGTATCAAAGATAAAATAATTACATATACGGGATCATGGACAACAACTGATATTATTGATTTAAGTAAGGCTGTTGTAGAAGTAACACCTGCACAGGCTGCATTTACAGGAGGAAGCATTGTTCCTACTGTAAAAGTTACTTATAACAATAATGAGATTGATTCATCAAAATATGTAATTAAATATTTAGATAACAACGACAAAGAGATTTCCTCTGATAAGCTTATTCATGCAGGAACCTACAAAGTAGTTGTATCTCCTAAAGCAGATGATAAGTATTACAAAGGAACAAAACAAGGAACGTTTGAAATTACAAAGAAGACAGATCAGTCTGCACCTGTATTTGGTCCTTCTGAAAAGGGAACCTTTACAGCTGATGGCAATGGAATGATTATATATCATGCTCCTGCAAAGGCTGGCTGTGAATACAAATTAGATAACGGTGCATGGCAGGATAGCAATGTATTTAATAATATTCAAAAAGAAAGCACACATACAGTTTCTATAAGATATAAGGGAACAAGTGATGTGGCTGAGAGTGCTTCTACGACTATTACTATAAAGGCTCCAAGCAATACAGCCTTAACAGAATTAGAAAATGCCGGATTTAAAAGGGTTAATGACTTAAAAGCAACAGATTACTACAACATAGAAACAGCTGCAAGAAAAGATGGTTTTGTAGATATATCTTCAGCAAGTCAAGAGAACAATGCAAATGTACACCTTTGGAGCAATAATGGAACTGCAGCTCAGAAATTCTATTTTGAGCCTCAAAGCAATGGCACATATCAGATTAAAACCGACGTAACTGACGGTACATCAGCTTTGGAGGTTGATTCAGGTAAAGTGGCATTAGGAACCAATATAAAGCAATACAGCGACAGAAATCAAAATGGTACATATTTTATAGCCATGAAGAATGACAAGAACCAATATGTATTTGTAGTTGCTGATAAAAATGGTAATCCTGCAGTTGCATCCAATGGCAAAGTTCAGCTTATGGACCTTACAGGTGCAAAAGTCAGTAATGGCACAAACATTTGGACATGGGAATATATCAAAGGCTCTAATACACAAATGTGGAACTTGATTAATACCAAGTCAGCAAATGAGGCAAGAGCAAAAGGACTTACATTAGTTAAGGATTTTGTCGAGGGCGAATATAACATAGTTTCTGCAACTAATAACAATTTTGCACTTGATGTATCTGGCGGAAAACAAAGTAATGGTACTAATGTTGGAATCTGGGAGAGAAATTACGCTGATGCAGAGAAATTCCGCATAGAAAAGGCAAGTGAAAATGGAGAATATTACATAAGAACTGCAGCATCAGGATATAAATCATCCCTTGATGTATCTAGTGCATCACCAAATAGAGGTGCAAATGTACATCAATGGGCAAGTAACAATAGTAATGCACAAATCTGGAAGCTTTATAAGCATGCAGACGGTTCATATGTATTTATTAATTCTGTAAATGGTAAAGCATTAGATATTGCCGGTGGCAATGTAAGAAAAGGCCAAAATGTTCGTGTATGGGATGTTAATGGAATATTGAATGCACAGCATTGGAAGATAGAGTCTGCTACAACATTTGATGCAGCAAATCCGGAACTTGAAAAGATAACAGATATTTCAAGTTTGGGGATTAGCGAAAAAGACTGGGTTCAATTTGGAAGTATTGCAGATTCAAGCTTTAGGTTAGATATTTCTTCAGGAATAGATGCAAATGGTCAAAATGTTCATATATGGAAATCAAATGGAACAAATGCTCAAAAGTTTAGAATTAAAAAATTAACAAATGGTAATTTTGTTATTCAAACAAAGATAAGCAATGGGACAAAAGTAATTGATATATCCGGTGGCAATACTAATTCTAGAACTAATATATTACAATGGAGCAGCAATAATACTAATGCTCAGCAATGGAATATATATAGAGTAAAAGGAACAGATAAATTAATATTTAAGCAAGCTTCGGGATATTGTGTAATGGATACATGCGGTGCAAGCATGAAGAACGGAAGCAACATATGGCTATGGTTCTATGCTAAAGATAATGGAGCACAGCAGTGGAAGATATATAAATAAATATGAATAAATAACATAAATCGCCCTGTTTTGTTATACCTAATAAAGTATAATGAAACAGGGCGATTTTAGTGCTACAATTATAAGAAATGTTAAATGAATACAGAGGTGCATCTATGTTACTAAGAGAAAATACAAAAGAAATAAATATAGGTGGCGTAAAGATTGGCGGTACTAACAGAATAGCCATTCAGTCAATGACAAATACATTTACAGAGGACGTGGACAAAACAGTTGCACAGATTTTAAGACTTGAAGAAACAGGATGTGACATTGTTCGTTCTACAGTTCCAAATATGAGAGCGGCAGAGGCATTTAAGGAGATTAAGAAGAGAATCCATATTCCTCTTGTTGCAGATATTCATTTTGATTACAGACTTGCTATTGCAGCAATGGAAAATGGCGCTGACAAGATCCGTATCAATCCCGGTAATATCGGAAGCCGAGAAAATGTTGCAAAGGTTGTTGCTGTTGCAAAGGAAAGAAATATCCCTATCAGAATCGGTGTTAATTCAGGTTCTCTTGAAAAGGAAATTCTTGAAAAGTACGGAAGTGTAACAGCAGAGGGTATCGTTGAAAGTGCATTAAAGCAGATAAAAGTAGTTGAAGATTTAGATTATGACAATCTTGTTGTAAGTATTAAATCAAGTAATGTACCTATGGCTGTTGAAGCACATAAGTTAATTGCAGATAAGTGCAAATATCCGCTCCATGTTGGTATTACAGAGTCAGGAACACTCCTCAGTGGAACAATCAAGTCTTCTGTTGGTTTAGGAATTATTCTTTCAGAAGGCATTGGTAATACAATAAGAGTTTCACTTACTGATGAGCCTGAAAATGAGATTCTTGTAGCCAAGTATATTCTCAATTCATTAGGTCTTAAGAAGGATATGGTTGAAATCATTTCATGTCCTACATGTGGAAGAACTAAGATTGATATTATCGGTCTTGCAAAGCAGGTTGAGGATACTCTTGTAGGTATTAATAAGCCTATTAAGGTTGCCGTTATGGGATGTGCCGTAAATGGTCCGGGAGAGGCAAAGGAAGCTGATATCGGTATTGCCGGCGGTGATGGTGTAGGTCTTATTATCAAGCGTGGAGAGATTGTTAAAAAAGTTCCTGAGGATAAGATTTTAGAAGAATTAAAACGAGAGGTTGAGGAATTCTAATGAGGTTTAATGAGGTTTTTCCAAAATTGCATCTTGATCCGGAAGTTGCCATGTATTTTGAAAATGCAGAGATTTCCCACATCAAAAAGAGCACTACGGGGCTTAATATAAGAATATATCTCGAGAGTAATAAAATTATTCCGAAAAAATATATTATTGAATTGGAAAAAGCCTTATTTACTCAGATATTTGAAAAATTCGGAGCTAATAACTTACGTGTATTAGACAGATACAATCTGATTAATTCCTATTCTCCTGAAAATATTTATAACGAATATAAGGAGAGTATACGATTAGAGCTTGAAACTTACTTCAGTCTGGCATTTATTACATATAAAGACACGGATGTAATATTTGACGGGGATAGGCTTGAATTAAGACTTCCAAGGGGATTTGCCGCAGATAATTACGGAGAGGAATTAAGAAATTACTTCAGTGATTTGTTCTTAAAGAGATTCAGGACACCAGTGGACGTGTATATAACCCACAAGGACAGAACTCTCGGTAAATATGAAGAAATTAAGAATAAGGCTTTAGAGCGTGAAGTTAATAAAATTATTTCCGAGACAAATATTTTCGAAGAGAAGCCTAAAGAAGAAAAGGAAAATGCTCCTGTAAAAGAGAAAGCTCCTGCAAAGAAAGAGGAAAAGAAATCCTACAATGTTTCATATAAAAATGAAGATGTACTCTATGGCAGAGATTTCCCTGATGAAGAAATTGTACCTATCAGAACGATAGATGAGACAACAAGAACCGTTGCCATTTCCGGAATGATCAGAAGGATAGAGAAAAAGCCTATCAAAAACGATAGAACTATTTTAATGTTCGATATTACTGACTTTACGGATACAATTACAGCGGATTTATTTGTGATAAATGAGAAACTGGCGGAATTTGATGAATTCATCAAAAAGGGTGCATTTATTAAGTTGAAGGGTGACGCTTCATTTAACCAGTTTGAGCAAGATATTATTATCGGCAGAGTATATGGTATAAGAAGCGGCACTGACACAAGAGAGGTCAGATTAGATACTGCGGAAGTTAAACGAGTTGAGCTTCACTGTCATACTAAGATGAGTGATATGGACGGTGTGTCCAGTGCTTCGGATATTATTAATAAGGCTCATGAATTCGGACATCCTGCCATAGCAATCACTGACCATGGTGTAGTGCAGGCATTCCCTGAGTGTCTCCACGCATCTGAAAAAATGGAAGATTTCAAGGTTATCTATGGAGTAGAGGCATACTTAATAGATGATGATAAGCCACTGGTAAGAAACGGTAAGGGTCAGAGTCTCAATGATGAATTTGTAGTATTCGATATCGAGACAACTGGTTTTTCTGCTCATTATGACAGAATTATAGAAATCGGTGCAGTTAAGATTAAGGATGGAAAAATTACTGAGAGATTCAGTGAGTTTGTAAACCCTCAGATTCCTATTCCTATAAAGATTGAAAAGCTCACATCCATCAATGACGGTATGGTGGCAAATGCGGATACCATCGATAAGGTGCTTCCGAGATTTCTGAATTTCATTGGAGATGCAGCGGTTGTTGCTCATAATGCAGAATTTGATGTGAGTTTCATAGCTGATAATGCTGAGAGTTTAGGTCATAAAATTGACTTTACGGTACTTGATACGGTTCTTATTGCCCAGTACCTTATGCCGGGACTTAAGAACTTTAAGCTGGATACACTTGTTAAGCATTTAGGTGTTGTATTAAATAATCACCACAGAGCTGTTGATGATGCGGAGGCCACATCTCATATTTTCTTAAAGCTTATAGATATGCTTAATGAGAGAGACATTTTCACGTTAGATGATTTTCTTAAAAAAGGTAAAATCGGTCCTGAAGCACTTAGAAAACTCCATCCGTACCATGCGGTATTACTTGCTACTTCCATAGAGGGTAAGAACAATCTGTACAGAATGATCTCTGCATCCCATCTTGAACATTTTTACAGATTTCCAAAGATTCCAAAGAGTTTACTTAAGTCCCATAGGGAAGGTATCCTTGTTGGCAGTGCATGCGCATCAGGTGAATTGTTCAGTGCAATTCTTAACGGACGAAATGAGCAGGTAATTGCAAATATTGTAGATTTCTATGACTATCTGGAAATCATGCCTGTTGGTAACAGTGAATATCTTATTGAAGATGAAAACAGCTTTGTAAAAAGTGAAGATGACATAAGAGATATCAATAGAAAGATTGTTGACTTAGGTATTGAGTTTAATAAGCCTGTATGTGCAACGGGAGATGTGCATTTCTTAAATCCTGAGGATTCAATATACAGAGCAGTTATTCAGGCGGGCAGCGGCTTTAAAGATTTTGACAGACAGCCTCCGCTTTACCTTAAGACAACAGATGAAATGCTTAAGGAATTTGAATATCTCGGTTCAGAAAAGGCATATGAGGTAGTTGTTAAAAATACAAATATGATTGCTGATATGTGTGAAAAGATTTCGCCTATCAGACCTGACAAATGTCCGCCTGTAATCGAGAATTCCGATGAAACACTCAGACAGATATGCATTAATAAAGCTCATGAAATGTACGGTCCTGTTCTTCCTGAGGAAGTAAGCAGCAGACTAGACAGAGAGCTTAATTCTATTATTTCAAATGGATATTCCGTTATGTACATTATTGCCCAGCAGCTTGTTTGGAAATCAAATGACGACGGTTATCTTGTAGGTTCACGAGGTTCCGTAGGTTCTTCATTTGCGGCAACTATGGCGGGTATTACTGAGGTTAACCCGTTGTCACCACATTACTTATGTGACAAATGTTACTATGTTGATTTCAAATCTGAAGATGTACTTAAATTTGCCGGTGGTGCAGGGTGTGACATGCCTGATAAGGTCTGTCCGAAATGTGGCAATAAATTGCAGAAATTAGGCTTTGATATTCCATTCGAAACATTCCTTGGATTTAAGGGTAATAAAGAGCCCGATATCGATCTTAACTTTTCTAATGAGTACCAGGGTAAGGCTCATGCATTTACTGAGGTTATCTTTGGAAAGGGTCAGACATTTAAAGCGGGAACAATAGGTACAGTTGCCGAAAAGACAGCATTTGGTCTTGTTAAGGGCTATTTTGAAGAATTGTCTGAGAAGACAGGCACGACAATTGTCAAGAGAAAATGTGAAATTGAGCGTATTGCAAGCGGATGCGTTGATGTACGAAGAACTACAGGTCAGCATCCGGGTGGTATTGTTGTTTTACCTATCGGTGAGGAAATTCATACATTTACGCCGGTACAGCATCCTGCAAATGATATGAAGAGTGACATTGTAACAACTCATTTCGATTACCACAGTATTGATCATAACCTTCTTAAACTGGATATCCTTGGACATCTGGATCCTACAATGATTAAATATCTTCAGGACATGACGGGAGTTGATCCGCTAACAATTCCTCTGGATTCTAAAGAGGTTATGTCACTGTTTGCCAATACGGAGGCTCTTGGTATTAAGCCGGAGCAGATAGGTGGAACTGAGCTTGGAACTCTTGGAGTTCCTGAGTTTGGTACTGATTTCGCCATGGGAATGTTAAAGGAGGCAAAGCCTACTCAGTTTTCTGACCTTGTTCGAATTGCAGGTCTTGCCCATGGTACTGACGTATGGCTTGGAAATGCCCAGAAGCTTATCCAGGAAGGAACAGCTACAATTTCCACTGCCGTATGTACACGAGATGATATTATGGTTTATCTGATTAATAAGGGAATGGACAGTGAATTATCATTTAATATCATGGAGAAGGTTCGTAAGGGTAAGGGCTTAACTCCTGAATGGGAAGAGGAAATGAGAACGCATGACGTACCGGAATGGTACATCTGGTCATGTAATAAGATTAAATATATGTTCCCTAAGGCGCATGCAGCGGCTTATGTTATGATGGCATGGCGAGTTGCATATTTTAAGATTTTCTATCCTCTGGAATATTACTGTGCATATTTCAGTATCAGAGCAAATGCATTTGATTATGAAAAAATGGCTCTCGGAAAAGATAAGTTAAAATATTATATTGCAGACTATAAAAAACGCCTTGAGACAAAGGAGCTTTCAAATGCAGAGCAGGACGAACTTAAGGATATGCGTCTTGTTGAGGAAATGTATGAGCGAGGTCTGGAATTTACTCCGATAGATATATACAAAGCCAAGGCCAGAACATTCCAGATATTTGACGGAAAAATCATGCCTTCATTTAAGGTCATAGATAAGGTTGGTGAAGTTGCGGGAGAATCTATTGAAATCGCAGCTTCAAACGGAAAGTTCTTATCAAAAGAGGATCTTAGAAGAAGAGCGAAAGTTGGAAATACGGTTATTGAAAAGCTGGACAGCATTCACGCCCTTGATGGACTGGCAGACAGCAATCAGTTGTCACTTTTTGACCTTTAATCGTGTAAAGTGCAGTAGATAAATCCTAAAGAGTATAAAAAGTGTATAAAAAAAACATGAAGATGTATTTTTAGCGATATTTTTGTTATTATGTTTATGTTGTTTATTTTAGAGTTGAAAAAGAGGATGAACTTAACTTATGTTTGGTAATTGTATTAAACTTTTCTTTATGTCCATGATTCCTATATGGGAATTAAGAGGATCAATCATTGCATCACAGGCCATGAATCCGGTAGTTCCGATTGTACTTGCCTATGCGGTATGTGTAATCGGAAATATGATTCCTGTGCCATTTATATATGTTTTTGCAAGAAGATTTCTTAAATGGGGTGTTCATAAAAAGGGGATTGGTAAACCTTGCAGATGGATACTTAAAAAAGGACACAACGGAAGTAAAAAGCTCGGTAAAAAGGGAACAGGCGGAGTTTTCGTGGCACTTATGATATTTGTAGGTATTCCTCTTCCGGGTACGGGCGCGTGGACAGGTACACTTGTAGCCAGCTTTCTGGAATTTGGTTTAAAGAGAACATTCCTTGCGATTTTATGCGGTGTACTAATGGCCGGAGGCATAATGACAACCATTACTCTTGTAGGACTTAAAATGTTTGGAATGTAACAAATTTATTAAAATGTATCATTATGAAGAAAATTTATTTGTGATATATTAGCGGCTGTTGACGATAAATTATGAGTATTGGTATTAAGTGGAAACGCACATTGTAATCTTACAATGCTAACGAACAACACAATATTTCGGTAGTATTTGTAGAGAGGCGCGTTATGCCAAAGACGAAATTTCAGGATTTTGTATTTACCATTGTCATGGTTTTTGTAATGGTTTACTTCATGTCACTTTTTAATACGGCTTATGCATTAGGCGGTTTAACAAATGATATGTTTTTATCAACATTAATAGAAATGCCGATAACATATTTATTTGTACTTGCCCTTGAATTATTACTTGTTGGAAGAGTGGCGCCTAAGATTGCATTTAAGCTTGTAAATCCGGCACAGACTCAGCCTATTTTAATTACGGTTGTTGTATCTTCTGTTATTGTAATGATCACATGTCCATGTGTTAGTCTGTTTTCAGTATTTCTCCATGGATATGCAGGACCTTCAACAATAATTACAAGCTGGTTTACATTACTGGTAAGAAACTTCCCAATGGCACTTTTCCTGCAGATTTTCTTTGCAGGCCCGGTTGTCAGAGCGATTTTCAGACCATGGTTTTCTAAAACTAAATAAGGCATATTTTTAAATGTACGTAATTTCATTTAAGTACTAATTTTAAAAATGTTACGCCTGTGATATATCAGATCACTTAGGATTAATCATAATCCTAAGTGATTTTTTTTTATGCTAAAGGACAATCATTAAAGCCTGAAGATAAGCCTGTCGAATATATGTCTAGACTTTTTTGATGATGGCTTTGATTTTACTTAAATGCTGAAATTAAATACAAAATGCGGGTAGAGATTTCTCTATCCGTTTTTTAATTTCGTAATATTTTTCGTATCTCATTAATTCAAAACTTTGTAATTAAATTGATTAAAAGCTCTGTAATTAAACTTATTTTCACAGTTTTACAAAATCCCAATTCCTACAAAATTTCAGAATTATAAGAACTTTATATACCTAAAAACATATAAGAATTATAAAAATTAATTGACAAATGTCTGATATGCTCTTATTATTACAAAACATAGTAAACTTATATAAACGATAGGCAATAATAAAACAAACAGAAAAACGATTAGTAAATAAGCAGAATCAGACAGTAAACAGGTGATATATGAAAGCGATAATTAGTAAAAAAGAGAATAATACTCCAAAAAGAACTAAGAATTCTAAATTTAAAAAGATAATGGCATCTGTATCATTTGCTTTATGTGGTTCGTTTATTTTTGCAGGCTGTGCAGGGAATACATCATCAGTATCCCAGGACAGTAATTACAATTCAGAAAAACAGGTTGTAACAATAGGATATCTTCCAATAACACATTCCCTGGCCGTGCTTAAAGAAAAGGAATTATTGGAAGAGAACAATTTTGACATACAGATAAAGCTTCAGAGATTTTCATCCTGGACAGATCTTATGGATGCATTAAATGCCGGAAAGATTGACGGAGCTTCAGTTCTTATTGAACTTGCCATGAATGCCAAAGCAAATGGTATTGATTTAAAGGCAGTTGCACTTGGACACAGAGATGGAAATGTTGTAGTTGCATCAAATGACATTGAATCCGTAGATGATTTAAAAGGAAAAACAATTGCAATACCATCAGTTCAGTCTTCACAAAACATACTTATAAATGAGCTTCTTGAAAGAAACGGTATGAGCAAAAATGATGTAAATATTATCCAGATGTCTCCGACAGAAATGCCATTTTCATTAGCTAGCGGAGCAATAAGCGGATATTGTGTTGCTGAACCATATGGTGCCGTATCAATATCCAAGAACTTCGGTAAGGTTCTCGCAACATCGGATGAGTTATGGAACAACTCACTGTGCTGTGCGCTGGTTCTTAATGGAAATATCAGAAGTGATGAGAAAGTAACAAATGAATTAATAGAAAAATATTACAGGGCGGCAGAGCAGCTGGAGAGTGAGGGTTCAGAAGAAACAGCAGGTAAATTCCTGGGACAGGAAACTTCTGTGATAGAGGAATCAGGCAAATGGATTAATTTTAAAAATCTGACTGTATCTAAGGAAGAATATGATGATCTCTGTAATAAATTGAAGAAGTACGGAATTAATGAGAATCCTCCATCATATGAAGATTTTATATATAACCCATAATTCAAATACATTTTACATTCAAACCTAAAATAGGAGATAACCAAGGTGAAAAAGATTTTTTATATAATAATATCATTTAGTGTTTTAACAGTGGTATGGCAGTTAGTAGTCATGGCCAGCGGAGTAAACAGAGCGTTATTCCCGGGACCTGTTGATACACTTAGAGCTTTCGGAGAATTGTTTACATCCGGACTTAAAGGAAGCCAATCATCATTAAATTTATGGCAACATATCGGATTTAGTATGTACAGATTTGGAATAGGATATGCCATTGCAGTTGTTTGTGGTGTTGCAGGCGGAATTGCACTTGGAATATTTTCAAAGGCATTCGCATTTATCAATCCAGTCATTCAGATAATCAGACCAATTGCACCTGTGGCATGGCTTCCGTTTATTGTTCTTGTATTTGGAATAGGTGATATCCCGGCAATAGTAATTATATTCATAGCAGGATTTTTCCCAATCTTACTTTCAACTGTAAGTGCGGTAAATTCTATTGATGAAACATATATTAAGGTGGCTTCAAACTTTGAGCTTACAAAGTGGGAAAATGTTACTAAGGTTATCTTCCCTGCATCATTTCCTCAGATTATGAACAGCTTAAGACTTGCTCTCGGAACTTCATGGATATTCCTTGTATCAGGTGAAATGGTAGGTTCCCAGTCAGGACTTGGATTCTTAATAATGGATGCCAAAAACGCAATCAGAATGGATGCCCTCATGGCAGTAATCATCACAATAGGTGTTATCGGATTTGTTCTGGATTTTGTTATCAGAAGTATAGAAAGAAAAGTAAGTAAGAATTACGGTGTATAAGGTGACGATATGTTTATAGATTTTGAAAATGTGACTGTGTCATATAAGGACAAAAGTGGAAATGAAAATGTTGTTCTTGAAGATGTAAATCTCTCCATTGATAAAGGCGAATTTATCTGCCTCCTTGGTCCATCCGGTTGTGGTAAATCAACACTTTTAAATGCCGCTGCAGGATTTGAAAAGGTAAGTAAGGGTACTGTTAAAATAGACGAGAAAGTAGTGGAAAAACCATCTCTTAAGTACATAACAATTTTTCAGAATTATGGCTTATTCCCATGGCGCTCAGTTCTTAAAAATGTAGAATTTGGACTTGAAAAAATGAAAGTGCCAAAAGAAAAAAGAGAAGAAATAGCCATGAAAAATATTGAACTCGTTGGCTTAAAGGGTTCTGAGCATAAGCATCCTGCTGAGCTTTCAGGAGGAATGAAGCAGAGAGTTTCAATTGCCAGAGCTCTTGCTGCAGATCCTGACGTATTATTTATGGATGAGCCGTTTGGTGCACTTGATGCCATAACAAGAATGAAGCTTCAGGATGATATTTTAAGAATATGCAAGGAAGAGAATAAGACTATTATTTTCGTAACTCATGATATTGAAGAATCAGTATATCTTGCAGACAGAATCGTAATTCTTGATAATGCCAATAAGGGAATTAAGAGTATAGTAAATATCAATATGCCAGAAGACAGAGACAGAACATCTGATGATTTCCTTGCTGTCAGAGATAAAGTATTTGATATATTTAAGATGAAGCATGAGAAGAGAATAGAGTATTACATTTAAAAAAAACCGCCTGCCATAATGGTAAGCGGTTCTTTTTGTATTATCAAATCATAATAATTTAGTTCAAAGTGATTTATCTAATTTCTCATTTATATTTATTCCTTCACATCACCAAGAATTAATGTGCACAGCTGTTCATCAGTAGGATTCTTTATTGGGTATAAACGGTCTGCCTGACGGATAACCGCTTGCTCAAAGAAATTTCGAACCTGAATTGTCTGTTCGTACTTCAATGGCTGATTATAAGAAAGAAGATTGGCTTGTCAATTTGCCGCTGTATGCAATAGAAAACATTGCTGCTGAATAATTATGGCAAATGGAATGAGTTTGAACAACAAATTGAATATTATCGATTTCGCTATCAATGCCCGTGAAGAGGAACGCATCAGTAAAAAAATATGTTGATTGGAGTAAGGTTGACAAAGAGGACTATCTGCTCGCAATGGAGTGCAGTCCGATTAAAGATATGGAAATCAAAGTGTTGCTAAAAGGTGCGCTTTCGAACAAAATTTACAGCCGTAAGGTCTATGCAAACGGCATAGACCAAAGTTGATACTACGAGGGATACACGACCTTTAAAGCAGAAAAGTTGTAAAACGTTAAGTGGTGTTTTGCAGCAAAAGATAGCCTGATTCAGTAAAAATAATTATTTGGTTATGAAAAACCTTATTTTGGTTATTGGCAACCGAGGTTTTCATGCTTTTTATCTAAGTGTATAATTTAAAATTACAGAAAAATACAGGTTTATTCAAGCTGTTTTTGACTGACTGTGAACATAGATTTAATGAAGTTAATAGTTTATTAATAGGCCGTTATCTTGAAACTTCTACCTGTATGTATAAAATTAAATTAATACTGAAACTTAATAATAGACATACCACCTGTGTGTATATTAAAATGAATTAACATTATCTTTAAAAGTTTAGTTTTACCGAATACGAAGGGGTTATATGGATTTTAATAAATCAGACATTGATTATTCAAATTGTACCAATGCATGGATAAGCGGAAAATGGATAAATGACATATTATTGCCTCCTGAGAAAAGAGGAAGTAATCCTGATCTTTTTTACAATGCCTTTATCAGGATAAATGGCGTTGAAGATAAGGTTAATTATGTTCATGATCTGTTAAAGCTGGGGCAGGAGCTGAAGAGTTCAGGCAGATCCGTTGTAATTGTAAATAATGAAATCCCTGCCATAAGTGAGAGCGTGAAAGGGGATAATAACGCAACAAATAATGTAGTCGTAAATAACAATGTAGTTTTTGATAATAATCCGAACAATGGCAGTTATGACTTAAATGCCCTGATTAACTCTTTAACCGGAAAAATCATCTCTGACAATGATAAATTACAGCATTCAATGAGAACGGCATTTTCATCTATTGCATCAGAACTGGTAAATAATCCTAATTCTGACTCTGATACCTTAAAGGCTAAACTGACATATCTGGTTTCTCAGTTAAGCAGGTATAAGACGGAATTATTTAAGAACTATAAGGACGGAGACATTTCCTGCTTTATACATATGGGAGCCTGCAAAAATGAAGATGAGAGCATATTTATCAGAATGATATCCCGAATGCCTGTTGATGTGCTGATTCTTGTTCCTGATAAAGAAGAATGTCTTGTTAAGGATACCGCTCTTTATGAAAAGAATTACGACCAGGCCATGACAGTTGATAAGTTCCCTGAAGAGCAGGCCAATATGAGACTTGGCACAATGGCGTATCACGCGGAAAGAGAGCTGGATACACTGCTTTATAAAGACTCTGGCATGTATAGGGACAGACAGTTCAGAAAGGTGAATATTGTAACTCTTCAGACAATGTATGAGGAAATAGATAACCTGTGGCAGGAAGATATAAAATATCGCCCGTATTTCAGTACAGGTGATGAAGCTGTATCAGTTCCGGTTATATTTTCCAAGATTTCCGGAGTTGAAGATGGAAATGTGAAGAAGTATTGGAAGCACATTCAGTCGCTGATAAATAAGGATACATTTTTAGTAAGCAACACTCATATTATTTCATATGTAATTATTAACAACATGAAAAAGTATGCAGTGGATTTCTATGAAAATGGCGTTCTCCAGAGGGATAAGATTCTTTCAAGTTCTAAATACAAATATAAAATGTTAAAGACTGAGACTCAGGAATTAATTTTAGAAAAGCTGGAATTGCTTATTAATCAGAATATTATCCTGCCATCGGGTGACGACTATATTTACAACATTATTGCTTCTGTTCTGAGTATGCCTAAGGAAATTGTGCAGATGATCCAGAACTTTGATTTTACAAAGAGAAATCCAAAAATTCTCTATGTTAATACTGAAGAGAGAACCATTTCCTATGATGATTCAATTCTTCTGGCATTTCTTAACTTAATAGGTTTCGACATACTTCTGTATATTCCGACAGGATATATTAGTGCGGAAAAATACTATAACGGTGCGGTTATGGAAGAACACCACATAGGAGAATTTGTTTTTAACATAAAAGAGGTTAAGCTCAATCCAAAGAAATATAATGATTAATCAGACAGATAAAGGAGGAAATATATGGGATTAGATTTTTCAAAGGTAGATGCAACTTCAAAGGATATTATTGATGTTGATAATACAGCGGTAAAGGAAGTTGAAATGTCAGAAATTGACAGTAACATGGAAAAATTAGAGCAGTATGATGTTGCTACTGATGCACAGAAGACAAGAGAGGTATATATAAATACAGAAGAGGTAGACAAGCTTGTAAGCAAAATTGAGCTTAACAACCTTGAGAGTATTGTATATTTTGGTTCAGATGTTACAAATGAAATCGCAAAGGCATCAGACTCTGTATTAAACAGTATGAGCATTTCACAGATTAATGATACAGGCAAAATGATGAAGGCTCTTTCAAAAATCATGGATGAGTTCGATATTGAAGAAATCAAGGATGAGCCTGGATTCTTCGGCCGTTTATTTGGAAATGCCAAGAAGCAGCTTGAAAAGATTCTTGATAAATATCACACAATGGGTGATGAAATTGACAAGATTTACGTTCAGCTCAGAGGTTATGAGTCTGAAATTACTCAGTCAAACCGTAAGTTAAATGATATGTTCGATGCAAATGTTGAATTCTATCATGAACTTATTAAGTATATCCTCGCAGGAGAGCAGGCCTGCAAGGAACTTCAGGATTACATTGCAAAGAGACAGGCTGATCTTGAAGCAACAGGCGATAACTCAATTCAGTTCGAGCTTACAACTCTTAATCAGGCTCTTATGATGCTTGAGCAGAGAGTTCAGGACTTAAGAACAGCTGAGAGTATTGCAATGCAGTCAATTCCAATGATTAAGACAATGGAATTCAGTAACTATAACTTAGTAAGAAAGATTAATTCAGCTTTTATAGTTACACTTCCTGTATTTAAGCAGGCTCTTTCACAGGCAATTCTCTTAAAGAGACAGAAAATTCAGGCTCAGGCCATGGCTGAATTAGATGAAAAGACTAATGAGATGCTTATTAAAAATGCAACAAATACAGTTGAAACATCTAAGATGACAGCTCAGCTTGCTTCAGGGAGTTCAATTAAGATAGAAACTCTTGAAAAGACATGGGAAACAATTACCAACGGTATTGAGGAAACAAACAGAATTCAGGAAGAAGCAAGAAGAACAAGAGAAGAAGATAAGGTCAGATTAGAGCAGATTAAGAAAGAATTTAACGAAAAATACAGTATGCCATAACCAAAGAAATAATGGCAAATCAAGTTGAATCACTACTTTGATTAACACTGACTTATAATTAAATTACAAATAAAAAATGACGATGAATACATAAGAAGCAAAAAGCTTACACAGTGTTCATCGTCATTTTTATGTTTGTATCAGATGTTTATCTGTTTTGATTACGCATCAATATGTTCTATATCAATACGTTACATATTACAGCTTTGGTGGTTGTGATTTACATTTTCACCATTTCACCGTTAGACTTGTTACTTACAGGAAATACAGCGGTTATCTTAAAGTCATGGCCATCACTTGTGGCAGCGGATATTTTGCCGCCGTGTGAAGATACAACACCTTTAGCCACGGAAAGACCTATGCCGTAACCGCCTGTTTCTGAATTTCTCGAAGAATCCGTACGGTAGAATCTGTCAAATATAGAATTCAGCTTCGAACCATCAACTTCTGTTTCTGTGAAGTTGTGAATACTAAGTTCAGCATACTTACCATTCTTTGTCAGAGAAACGGTTATATCCGTAGATGGAGAAGAGTACTTAATGGCATTTTCTATAAGAATGTTATTTAACTGAAGTATGTATTTTTTATCCCCGCATATACAAATGTTAGGAGCGATATTACATACAATGTTTTTATTCTGGCTTTCTGCCAGTGCATAAAAGCTGTCGGCACTTTCATTAACAGTATCAGAAAGTGAGAAATTGGCCATGTTCATAATTTGTCCGCCTTCTTCTATTTTGGACAGCATAATAAGATCATCTGTAAGTATTCTCAGCCTTTCAACTTGATTTCTTATATCAACAAGGCTTTCATTTTCTTCATCAGATTCCATTTCAAGTAAATCTACATTTGCATTAATAATGGCCAGCGGTGTCTTTATTTCGTGACCGGCATCAGTAATAAACTGTTTTTGTTTTTTATAGCTCTCTGCAACAGGCCGTACAATACGTCCTGAGAAAATAAATATAATAAGGAATCCTGCCCCTAAACCAATGGCCGCCATTATCAGACTTGTTGAAAGGAAGTTATTGTAATATGAGAGTCTTCTGTCGCAGTCTAAAAATGTCACTATTGTATTGTCGTGATCCTGGGTTGCCACATATCTGTAAATGCCAAGAAAACCGTTTTTGCTTCCGGATTCGTATATCTTATATCCATACTTTACGGCAGTGCCTGAATCGACAGACATTATCTGATTTGTATTAACATCAGTTATATTGCCGTTTTTATCAAATGTAATAGAAAAGAATCTGGATTCATATGCAGTTTCAGTTGAGATCCTTATGGATACCATATTTGACGGCTGAAAATTATCCGGAAATGCTCCATTGTTTTCTGATATCAGTGAAATGATTCCGTCCGCTTCATTTATCATGGATCTATAGTTAACTAAGTTCATGGCAAATACGATGGCAGCAAGGAGAGCAAACAGTACGCTGGTTCCCAGTACTATAAATTTAATTTTAAGCTTCTTTATCATCTGTTAACTCCAAAGAATATCCTGAATTACGGGAAGATTTGATTGTGAAATTCGCATTTAGGTTTTTAAGTTTTTTTCTAAGATAAGAAATATAAGCCCAGACAACATTTATTTCAGAATCACTGTCATATCCCCATATACGTTCCATAAGTGTGTCAGCTGAAACAAGAATTTTAGGATTAGACATAAACATTTCCATCATCTGAAATTCTTTATTAGTAAGCTTAACACTGTCAGTGTCTGATGCCAGTTCATATGTGGAAGTATCAAGAGTTATGTTTCCAAAATGAAGTCTGTTATCAGTCTGTTCTTCCTTTCGTGTAATAGCTCTGACTGCTGCAAGTAATTCCTTGGTATCAAATGGCTTTGTAATATAGTAGTTAGCGCCACTGTCTAATCCCATGACTTTATCATCTGCTTCTGATTTAGCTGTAAGCAGAAGTACAGGAATCTGATTGCCATCTGCACGGATCTTCTTTAATGCTGTAATTCCGTCCATAACAGGCATCATTACATCCATTAAAACAATGTCGTAGTTGCCGGTTGCAATGTAATCCAAAGCTTCCTGACCGTTATATACTGCATCTACAGAGTAATAATTCTTTTCAAAAATTTTTACAAGAACCCTTGAAAGAGCCTTCTCATCTTCAACGATTAATATTCTCATATATATCCTCTTTGAATTAATTTAATATTCTTTATTTTCTACATTGTAATATAAAAAAATTAAATTAACTATAAAACACGGATTTAACTTCTTTATATTTCACATATTAAGTTTCAAACCTGTGAATATATAAAATAATAAAATTAAAACTGCAATACAAACAAAAATATATTTTTAAAATACTTAAAAAATAACGGAATTCATTTTTACATATATAGATATATAACATAAACATTTAAGTCAGCAGAATTCGATAAAAATGTCTCTCTTTCTTAATAATTTTATTATTTTTACTTTAAGACCATTTAAGGTTGGTCTTTTATTCTTGGTACAAGCAAGGAGGTGCTGTTATGGATGTAAAGACAACTTTTAAAAGGTACGAATATAAATATTTATTAAATGCTAATCAGTTTGAAAAGGTATTTGCAGAATTAAATAAGCATATGTCACTGGATGATTACGGAGAGATGACTATAAGAAATACATTTTCCCAAAACTTAAATATAAAGAAAACGAAAGCATGGAGTAGATAAAATATGCTTAATATATTTAACGGCTTATTTGATACGGAGGGAACAGCTGTTATATCTGTTCAGAACTTTTTGATATGCCTTGCAGTATCACTTGGAATAGGAATTATACTTGCACTTTCATATATGTATAATTTTCATTATCTATAACAGCTTCGGTTTCGGACCAAAGAAAAATGATGAAAGATATAAGACATTTACAATTACAATCCCAGAAGATTTAAACTACACAGACATCTTTGATGATATATTTAAAAAATATACAACATCACACAACTTATTAAAGGCCAGAACAATAAATATGGGAAGCATGTTTAAGCTTTCATATGAAGTAACACTTAAAAATCCTGAATATGAAAAAGCAATGATAGATGAGATCAGATGCAGAAATGGAAATCTTGAAATTGCAGTTACAAAGCAGGAAGCATTAAGTGAGTTATAAGATATAACTGAAAATATATAATAAATTTAAATTTGAAGAAGTAAACCACATATAATGCCCTGAATTATATGAAAACGGGATTATTAGAAACAAAAACATACGTGAAGAATAAAACTTAATAACAGGAGGTAAATATGGGTGAAGAGAAAATAATTCCAATCGCCATTGCAGGAGCATTGTCGCTTATTACATTTGCGGGATGCTCATCAGCAGGGAATGATAATTCATCAGACATAGCTCAGGTAGCGGATATATCAACTACAGATATGTTTACGGACAGAGATTTTAATACTGAATACGATGCCAATTCACCAAAGATTACTCTTACAGGATCAATTGCTGAAGTAAGCGGAGATGGAGTAACAGTAAATGGTTCGACAATTACAATTACTGCAGAGGGTACATATATTGTAAGCGGAACATTAGATGACGGTCAGATTATAATTGATACAGATGATTCAGCCAAGGTACACCTTGTATTTAGGGGAGCGAATATCAACAGCAGTACATCAGCGGCTTTATATGTAAAGAACTGTGATAAGGTATTTTTAACACTTGATACAGATTCAGCAAATACAACTTCTAATGGTGGTACAATTACAGCAATTGACGATAACAACATTGACGGAGCAATATTCTCTAAGGATGATCTTACAATTAACGGAGCAGGTTCACTTACAGTAACTTCTCCGGCGGGTAACGGTATTGTATGTAAGGATGATTTAGTTTTATGGGTCAATGGCTGATTAGTGATTTTTGAAGGTGGTTTCGGGCGGCTTTGTATTTGCCGAAAAGCTTGATATTTAAGGCTTTTTTGGTGGTTGCACCGCAGAAATCCCGATAAATTTGGAAAGTTCGAATAACGGCATTTTCGCTGTTTTCGGAAAGAACAGGCACTATTTTGGAAAGAACTGCGGAAAGAACAGAATAAACACATCAACAACGGCAATACACAGGTACACCTACACCGACCAAATATTTTAAGAGGTGTATTGCTATGAACGAAACTGCAATCAACCGGGATTCGATTCCCGATATTATTACCAAAGACCAACTCTATCAAATCTGCCACATCAGTAAATCAACGGCTTTGTATCTGCTTCGCAGCGGAAAGATACCGTGCGAATACACGGGCAAGAAAACTCGCTGTTACAAAATTAAAAAGGCTGACGTTATTACATATCTTGAAAAGAGAAAAGTATTTCCCGAATCCTATTCAGCACCGGCAGGTTGGTACAAGGGAAACTATACCGTGAAAATGAAAACCAAAGTACCTGGACAGATTCTTGAAAATATGAAGCTGTATTACACGGAGCTTTTTGCACAATATCACGATGTGCTGACCACAAGCGAAATTTCAAAAGTAATCGGCTACGGCACAACGTCAATCAATAATTGGTGCAAAAAAGGACATCTTAAAGCATTCAAGAGGAACAATGTGAATCACATTCCGAAAGTCTACTTGATAGAGTTCTTTTGTTCGAAATATTTTCGCACTATCACTCGCAAATCCGATTGGCATATTCGGGTGCTTCAAGAATTCCCTCGCTGGCAAGTGATACGAGGTTTGAAAACAAAAGATTGAATATTCGCTGAATTTTCACTTCGGAGTGAATTATTACCGAATATTCAATATGTTTGCTGTAAAAATCGGCACAAACTTGGAAATGTTCGCTGTAATTTTTGGCACGAGCAAATTTGCAAATTCATAAATCGCACATTCGACTTTTGATAGCCTCCTTTGTACAATATATGTGCAAAGGAGGTTTTTACTATGACTGACACATTATTTGAACAACTCGGCGGTACTTATACACAGATTGGCGACTATGCTTTGCCAGACTTGTCATTACCGGCTGAAACACAAACGGGTAATATCGGCGTGTGGGCATTAAGGCACAAACGATATTTGAAACAACATCGTAAGGTGCTGTACTACAATTTGCTCACTTCCGGCAAACTACATTCCCACCTTGCCGACATCGAAGAACAGGCACAACAACTTTTTCTCCGGTTGGTAAAAGAACACGCCGAAAAAAAAGGTGTGACTGAACAACTAAAAGTAGAAAACGCAATGTTGTGGGTGCGGAAGATGAACAGTATTCGAAACCGTGCAACGGAGATAGTAAATATCGAAGTCATATATAGGCAATTATAACGAATAAGCTATATTATCTGCTTTTCTAATTAAAATCAGTGCTAACTTTTAACTTAATTCATCGTTGGCACTAATTTTTTTCATAGCTATCCCAAAGTATCAAATTGATACTTTGGAACTTTGAGATGATACTTTAGAATAATAGAATTAATCAAGTAAGGCAAATAAGTCAAGCAGAATTCATATAATCAAACTTGCTTTTTACACAGAGTGTTTTCACTAAGTTCACTGTAAAAAATGGATTTATTACTCAAATAATCGTTGCATTTTTTGGCATATAGTGATTTACTAATATTGACTTATTATATGGGAGGTGCAGTATGTACCGAATTGCGATTGAAAAATTATATAAATGGAAAAACAGTAAGCGCCGCAAGCCGTTGATTATTGAAGGAGCAAGACAGGTCGGCAAGACTTGGCTGATGAAGAAGTTCGGTAAACAAGCTTATGCGGATACTGTATATATCAACTTCGATTCCAATTCAAGAATGGCGGATTTGTTTTCAGCAGACTTGGATACAGACCGTCTGATTATGGGACTGGAATTGTATGCCGGACGCAAAATCAATCCTGAAAACACCCTGCTGATTTTTGACGAGGTTCAAGAAGTTCCGAGAGCACTTGCTTCTCTTAAATATTTTTATGAGAACGCCCCGCAGTATCATATTGTATGCGCCGGTTCTCTTTTGGGAATTGCTTTACATCAGGGCACCTCATTCCCTGTCGGCAAGGTTGAATTCTTAAAGCTCTATCCTCTCTCTTTCAGTGAGTTTTTAATGGCAACCGGCAACGAACGCTTTGCAGAGCTTTTGAAAAATCAGGATTATGAAATGATCACAAGCTTTAAGCAAACATATATTGACGCATTAAAACACTACTATTTTGTCGGCGGTATGCCGGAAGCAGTTCAAAGTTTTACCGAAAGTAAAGACTTCAATGAGGTTCGTGCGATTCAGAAAAGAATCCTTGCGGCATACGAACAAGACTTTTCAAAACACGCACCGAACGATATTGTCCCGAAAATCCGTATGCTTTGGAACAGTATCCCGTCGCAGCTTGCAAGAGAGAATAAAAAGTTTATTTATGGTCTTGTTCGTGAAGGCGGCAGAGCAAGAGAATATGAAACTGCGATTATGTGGCTTTCCGATTGCGGACTTGTGCACAAGGTCAGTCGTGTGAATGCGGCAGGCATTCCGTTGAAAGCTTATGAGGATTTGAAAGCATTCAAACTTTTCATAGTCGATGTTGGACTCCTCGGATGTATGACAGGTCTTCGTCAGCGTACACTGCTTGACGGTGATGACCTTTTCGTTGAATTCAAAGGAGCTTTGACCGAACAATATGTTTGCCAGCAATTAAAAACGATTGAAGATTTAGGTGTTTACTATTACACCAATGACAGAGGTTCTTGCGAAATTGATTTTGTCGTTGATACCGGTGAACAGATTGTTCCTATTGAAGTAAAAGCCGAAACAAACCTGAGAGCAAAGAGTCTCAAAACCTATCGAGAGAGATTTGAACCTGAATTGTCTGTTCGTACTTCAATGGCTGATTATAAGAAGGAAGATTGGCTTTTGAATCTGCCGCTGTACGCAATAGAAAATATTGCAGCTGAATAGTTTGGAAAACGAAAAGGCATTAAAAACAACATAAAAGTTAAACCTAATAAATTTAAACAGATATGGTTGAGTAACAGCAGTAGCAAATATTAGCTGACCTTTACCAAATTTAAGTGAGATGATTTTATGATAGATGGACGTTTGGTGAAATGTAATTATTGTGGCACAAAGATTTTATTGCGTTTTCAGATGGGATATTTTGATATTCCATTTGATATTTGCTGTCCCAAATGCAAAGGTAGAATAAATGGTATTCGTAAAATTGTAGACGAACATAAATTTGAAATAAATGGCGCTAAAGATCAGGAATGCAGGACCGAGGATATTGATTTTTTTGCAGACTTTTCAGTTGAATTGCCGCATCGAAAAATTACGAAGTATGAATCAATAAACTCATTGATTAGTAGCGGTTTCAGTCCATTTATGATGGCTATGCAGATAATGGGACATGATGATTATGAAAAGTACACGCAGCAAATAGGACGATTTATTAGATTCAAAAGCAAATTGTTCCCCAGAATATCTGCGTTTTATTCAATGTATTTCAATGGGAACATTGAATATCTCCAATCACCATTATTGAAGATTTCTGAGGCGTATGTTATTAAAAACCCTCTTGATGCATCAATGTCTTTGCATCAACTGCTAGTGATCCATCTAAATACTATTTTGCCAGATGTATCATTTAAAGAGTTTACTGATTGTAGTCAGGCAATCTTGAGAATGGTGCGAAGCGGTTTTTTTTCATCAGTCGATAATTTGATCACGTTATTAGGCGGGAAAGAATACTTTAAAAGGGAGACTAAAAAAATCTTAAATATCACTTCAGACCTCTGTGGTATGTTTGAAGCTTTTATTCCGGTAGTAATGTTGTGTTTGAGTGATAAACGAGATAGTCTCGATAAGAATACTTATGGAATATCTACGGTAAGCTTTTCGAAATTAAAAACATTCTATGCAAATACTTATGAATTGATTTTAGAGCTGATTGATATTCCTGTTGCTCTAAACAATTTACAGCACCGTGGAAACATAGACGAATTTTCTGATAATTCCGAATTTAAAGACCTTAAAAGTTTTAGGAATCTGCCAAAAGGTAAAAAAACGAAAGCTTTGTGTGATGGAGAGGTATTTACAAAGCCGATTCACATTGATCGTAATGTGCGAAATGCTATTGATCATTTCGATTACGAATATGATGTAACATCACAAAAAATTATGTTTAGAGACAAGTACAATGGAAAAGAGAATAATGTTGAAATGTATCTGTTGGATCTTGCATATTTGTGCTATGACAACATTATTATTCTTTCCTATCTTAATGAACTTTTGTATAACCTTCAAAAAATTGATTATACAAAGGATGGATTAATACCGCATATCGGCCCAATAAAAAGTTTGAATTTGGAGGAAACATAATGGCTGCAATTAATGATTTAATCAGTCAAATACAAGATAAAGAACTACGTGAACGTATACAGCATGAAGTAGATAAAATGGCAAAACAGAAGAAATTCGGGCTCGTATTTGAAGAACATTTGCCAGAATGTACACCACTTTATGATGTTCCTGTAAAGATCGGAGCAACGGTAGCAAAACGCACTGGAAAAGTCAATGATATCTATAAAGTTTTGTCTATCACAGATGGTGTAGCTTCCTGCCTACACAGAGAAGATGCAGAAGTTATTAGTGTTCCCGTGGACGAGTTAGTGTGCATAGCCGAATTCGGCGAACCAATTTACCCCTATTTAAAGCCATTGGATAGTGTATGCAATGCTCCAGATAGTGATCTATGGCACACGCTGATTGAAGCTGATAATTATCACGCTCTTCAACTTTTAGAATACCTATATGCCGGTAAGGTTGATTGTATCTATATTGCCCCCCCCTACAACACCGGAGCAAAAGACTGGAAATATAATAATGACTATGTTGACAGCTCAGATACTTACCGTCACAGCAAGTGGCTTTCTATGATGCAGAAGCGCTTGAAACTTGCCAAGAAGCTGCTTAACCCGAACGATTCCGTATTGACTGTCACCATTGATGAAAAAGAATATTTACACTTAGGGTGCCTGCTTGAAGAAATGTTTCCTAGTGCAAACATTCAAATGGTTACTGATATAATAAACCCAAAAGGTGTTTCACGAGGCTCACTCTTTTCTCGTGCTGAGGAGTACATTTATTATGTGTTCATCGGTAAAGCTACAATTAATCTTGGAAAAAGTGATATGTTGCGATCTAATAGCTCAAAATCAGAACACATAAGGTGGGCAAGTTTACAACGTTCAGGCTCTAACAGCAGAAGATTTGAACGCCCTAATCTTTTTTATCCGATATTTTTTTATAAAAACACTGATAAATTTATTTCAACTGGCGCTTCGTTGAATCTTGAACAAGACAGGAATACAATCATAGTCCCGGATGGGCAAATGGTTGCCTTCCCTCTCGGACAAAAAGATGATGAAAGGACATGGCAACTATCACAGGACACATTTCTATCTTTATTGAATAAAGGTTATGTAAAATTCGGAAACTGGCAGTCTAATGAAAAAAGAACAATTTCATATCTTTCAAGTGGGATAATAAAGCAGATTGAAAGTGGAAAATTACAAATCACAGGGTATGATAAAGATGGTTCAGCTATTATAAGTGGAGACTCACAAGTAAAACCTCTTTCCGTATGGAACAAGTCGTGTCACAGCGCAAGTGATCAAGGTTCTTCATTGATAAATGGTATATTCCATGAAAAAGGTTTTCATTTCCAAAATCTCTATACGCAACCCAAGATACACTCTGGTTTTTTGTTTCAAATAAGCCCAATGCTTTGATTGTAGACTTCTTTGCTGGCTCAGGCACAACACTTCACGCTGTTAATCTTCTTAATGCAGAGGATGGTGGTCACCGACGTTGCATTATGGTTACTAATAACGAAGTTTCTGCTGATGAAGCAAAAATCCTTACCGAACAAGGATATCATCCCGGTGATGAAGAATGGGACAAGCTCGGCATTGCTCGATATGTCACTTGGCCTCGTACTGTTTGCTCCATTGAAGGACACGATGTAAACGGCGAGCCACTCAAAGGCAATTATATCGGAAGCGATATTCCGATGTCAGATGGTTTCAAAGCAAATGCCGCATTTTTCAAACTTGGTTTTCTCGATAAAAATGCTGTCGCTCTTGGTCGACAGTTTAAAGAAATGCTTCCAACACTGTGGATGAAAGCCGGTGCTATAGGAAAATGCCCAGTTATCGAAAACGATATTCCGAGTATTTTATTCTTGCCGGATAATCATTTTGCTGTACTGACCGAAGAAAGTGCGTTCGGCGAGTTAGAGACTATGCTTTCCGGACATCCGGAAGTGCAGACCGTATTTATTGTCACAGACTATGAGGCTGGTTATTGCACAATGGCAAAATCGCTTAAAGTCGAACGTACATATCAGTTATACAGAGATTACTTAGATAATTTTAGAATCAATACAGAGAGGGACAAGAAATGAAAGTTGAATTATTCCCCTTTCAAAAAAGAGCTACAGCAGAACTTCGTATGAAAACAGCAGAGGCGTTGGGAAGTTATCGTAGAACGCATACTCCGCAGGTAATTTCTTTGCAAGCACCTACCGGTGCAGGAAAGACAATTATTATGGCCTCTTTTATTGAAGATGTGTATTACGGTACTGATCAGTATGCCGAACAGCCTGAAGCCATCTTTGTATGGCTCTCAGATTCCCCAGCTTTGAACGAGCAATCCAAGCAGAAAATTGATCTCAAAGCCGATAAAATCCGCTTCGGACAGTGTGTAACAATTGATGATTCTTCTTTTGATCAAGAAATGTTAAATGATGGGCATATTTACTTTTTGAACACGCAAAAACTTGGTAAGGCGGCTAATCTTGTTCATCATTCTGATACACGCCAGTATACGATTTGGGAAACACTCGCAAATACTGTACGGGAAAAGTCTGACCGCTTATATTTTATTATTGATGAGGCGCATCGTGGCATGCAAGGTCGTGAAGCTGGTAGAGCTACTTCTATTATGCAACGATTTTTGAAAGGTAGCACCGACATAAAACTACCTCCAATGCCATTAGTTATCGGTATTAGCGCGACTGCAGCAAGATTTAATGCTTTGGTCGGTGATACAAACTCAACACTTCAGAAATGTATTATTTCAGCCAATGAAGTACGTGCGTCAGGTTTGTTAAAAGATAGAATTGTTATCACATATCCCGATGATCCCGAAAAGCATAATGATATGGCTGTTTTGCAAGCGGAACAGATGAATGGAAAAACAAGTGCAAGCATTGGTATCAATATACTTATGAACAGCATTATGCAAATGTAAATCCCGTTTTTGTCATTCAAGTACTGGCAGGTACCGGCAAGGCTGTTTCGGATACAAATTTAGACGATGTGATTGCGAAAATTGAGGAACGCCTTAATACAAAATTCAGCGAGAACGAAGTAGTGCATACATTTGGATCTACAGGAACACTGACAATTAATGGATTGAATGTTCCACATATTGACTCTGCCGATATTACGGACGACAGACGTATCAAGGTTGTTCTATTTAAAGAAAATCTTTCTACTGGTTGGGATTGTCCAAGAGCAGAAACTATGATGTCTTTCCGTCACGCAGAGGATGCTACCTATATTGCACAACTGCTCGGTCGAATGGTGCGTACACCGCTTCAGTGCCACATTATGGTAGATGATTCACTCAATGATGTTCGTTTGTATTTGCCTTATTTCAATGTTGATACCGTTAAACAAGTAATTGATGAACTACAAAGCACAGAAGGAGGAGAAATATCTACTGTCATAGACGATGAGTCATTAGAAAACCAGGTCTATGTACCTTGGACCGTACATACGGCTTCAAGATCAAAAAGAAATACTGAAGAAAATCCTGATCAACTTAATATTTTTACACTACATACGGCTGAACAGCCTACAATATCTAAAGATTCTTCGGCAGGGTATACAATGAATTCTGATCCGAAAGAAGCACAGGAAAGCTGTCCTCAACAACCTGCTGATACAGTTCCTGCTATACATCAAACTTCAACATCAGTGAATTTAGATGAACAGATTGATGATGTCAAACAAACGGAAATATCAATAGAGATTGACCGCGAGGGTATTACTAAGTTTATTAACGAACAAGGTTATTTAACCTATATTGTACGAAATGTAAGAATTAACAATTATCTTAAATCGTTGCTAAATCTCACAACTTTGCTAACACAATACAATATTTGTCCGAATGCTAAGGAAGAAATGGATTCTGAAGTTATCGCAATGATGCATAGTTACATCGAAGATCTTCACAAAAGCGGCGAATATGATCAACTCGCAAAAAACGTACTGTCATTCAAGCTGTCTGTTCGCATTTTCGATGTTTTTGGTGAATCTCTTGACAATGGACTTGTACATAGTTTATTTACTGCATCTGACAGTGATTTGGATCGTCAACTTCGTGCTGCAGACGCCCGACTTGGTGCATATGGTTTCCCGTATAAATACGGTAGAAAATATGCCGATTTGGAAAATCCATCACAATATAAGGTCGATTGTATTCTATTTGCCGCAGATGATGATTGCGTTTCAAAACTTAATCGCTATGCAGAAAAGAAATTTCATGAACTAAACGATCGCTATCGTAAGTATGTTGTTTCCAAAGATGATCGCTGCAAAAAGCAATATGATAGTATTGTTTCGGATTCCGACACTGTAAGTAAACACAATTTCTCATTACCTGAAACTATTAGTGTACGATTGGAAGATGGCGGCGAGGAATATGATAATCATCTGTTCGCTGACGAAAATGGTCTTGCAAAAATCAAGCTTAATGGATGGGAACAGGGAGTGTTAAAGGAAGAAATGAAATCTGACGATTTTGTATGTTGGATTAGAAATCCTTCAAGAAGTTCTTGGTCACTATGTATTCCATATGAAATAGAAAATGAAATTAAATCAGCATATCCTGATTTTATCATTGTTCGTAAAGATTCTATACTTGGATATGTAATTGATATTTTAGAACCACACAATCCTGACTTTAAGGATAACCTTGCGAAGGCAAAGGGATTTGCCAAGTATGCGGCAGAAGAAATCCGCATCGGTCGTATACAAATAATCCGTCAGGGCAAGAATTCGGCAGGTAAAACTCGTTTTAAGAGACTGGATCTTGCCAAAGGTGCTATCAGAGATAAAGTGCTAAAAGCACAGAACAGCGATGAGTTCGACCATATTTTTGATACGGATGGAACATTCGATTAAGAAATAACTGGAGGTGAGCTATGTGTCAAAACAGATGGATACAGAGATTATTACAGAAGCTAAACCACACACTATAAAAAAGTTTGAGCTTATTGAAAGATATGTCGATGAATGGGCTCGAAAAATTCTCGGTTATAATGGGAAAGATGGTCGTAATGGCTCAAAGGGAGTTATCTATATTGACTGTATGTGCAATAGTGGCGTTTATCTGGATGAAAAAGGGAATTTGATTAACGGAACGGCATTACGAGTTGCCCAAAAATTAAATGATATAATTACGAATTATCCGGGGAAAAACGCTATTTTGATATTTAATGATATTTCCGAACAACGTATAGAGCATCTAAAATCGGAAATTGAAAAGGCAAATCTTACGAATATTCAAGTGGTTTATAGAAGCGAAGACTGCGATTCTTTTCTTAAAGGGCTTGATTTGGATGAATACAAAAGCAAATTCAACACATTGCTATTATATGATCCGTACAAGGCAGCGATTGACTGGGATGCCGTCACTCCATTTTTAAATATTTGGGGAGAAGTTATAATAAATCATATGGTGTCTGATACTTCTCGAGGCGCATCACAGGCAAAGAAGAAAGATGTAATTGTGAGATATACCGAAACGTATCAAGAAGATATTGCAACGATCATTAAAATGGGAAAAGATAAGCATCAATTAAATGACGCAATTATTGCTATTATTAACAAGAGGAAAACAGGAAGCCCTCAGAATAAGTATATTGCATCCTTCCCATTTTTCACTCGCACGAATGGCCTTGTTTACAATCTTATACACTGTTGCTCAAATGTTGAAGGGATTAAACTGTTTAAGCGAGTTGCTTGGAAAACTTTTGGCGATAAATCCTCTTTAAAAAATACCCACGGCAATGAGCTTCAACTCCAACTTGATTTAAACGGTGACGGGGCTGTTGATTCCCCAACAGATGAAGATTGTTATTTTATAAAAGATATTGCCAAATACATCTACAACAAGTATAAACACGACAATCCGCTTTATCTCAAAACAATATATGCAGACTTAGATGAACATCCTGTTTTCCCAAGTGATGGCTATAAAAATGATATTAAGGATGCGTTGAGAAGTACATATGGAGCCGAATTTCATAGAGATGGCACTGTGAAATTTTCGACTGAAAAAGGAGTTTAATATGCCAACTAAAATAGAATGGACGGAAGAAACTTGGAATCCTACCACTGGCTGCACAAAGTATTCTGAAGGATGTGAACATTGCTATGCGGCTTCGTTTGCGAAAAGATTAAAGGCTATGGGTAATGCAAGATATGTAAATGGATTTAAGGTGACAGTTCACAGGGATTTATTTCAAAAGCCTTTAAAATGGGTAAAGCCACGTAGAATTTTTGTGAATTCAATGTCCGATTTATTTCATGACGATATTTCTGATGAAGATATACTTGCAATATTTAAGACTATGAATGAGGCGAGCTGGCATACCTTTCAAGTCATTACAAAACGTTCAGGACGTCTTTTAGAGCTTTCATCTCAAATTAACTGGACGGATAATATTTGGATGGGAGTATCAGTTGAAAATCAAAAAGCAATATATCGTTGTGAAGACTTAAAACAAACAGGAGCAAAAGTTAAATTTATATCGGCAGAGCCTTTGCTGGAATCTATATCTGATATTAACCTTTTAGGTATTGATTGGCTAATTGTCGGCGGGGAATCCGGAGTGAAAAGTAGGCCAATGGACGAGAGTTGGGTCATTGAGCTCAGAGATCTTGCAATAAAGAACAACGTTCCATTTTTCTTTAAGCAATGGGGTGGATTCCACAAAAAAGCAAATGGCAGCGAATTGCAGGGCAAATACTATAAAGAATATCCAATTAAATAAACATTAATAAATGAAGAGCAACAAAAATGCTCCTCATTTGTTATATATCGACTTTCTTTTTCTATTCGGAAAACTGGCCTCAAGCCATTCTTCAAACTCCGCAAGGGTTATTTTGCCGCCCGAGCATTCGTCACGCTTTGTCATCGCTTGATATTTCCATTTCTTAAAATCGGGCTCTTTAATCTGTCTTACACGCACACGGGCGGCATAGCGCTTATAATACTTTTGATATAACGGAATGGCGGCATTGTCCGCCATTTTCTTTTTGTAGTTTTCCTGTATTTACGGGAGGTAATATTACTATCACATCATCTGAACACGGATTGGATGCTAATGACAGTGTTCGTTCAATTAATGTAACATTTAACATTACATCAGGTAAGGACGGTATTCATTCTGACAATTCAGATGATACTTCATTAGGATTTGTATATGTTGAAAATGGTACATTTAATATTACATCAGAAGGTGATGGAATAAGCACTTCTGCATATGTTCTGATTCAGGACGGAACATTTAACATCACTACAGGTGGTGGAAGTGAAAATGGTGAACAGAAGTCATCGGAATCATGGGGACAGTTTAACGGACCTTCCGGTGGAGGCGCTCCGGGCGGTGGCATGAATGGCGGACATGACAGCGGATCAAATGGTGGTCCTGGTGGTTCAAATAGCACTATGAGTGGAACATCAGATAGTGCCTCAGGTTGCGTTGAAACATTTGCAAATGTATCTTCTGACAACCAGAGTACTCAGACAGCTGATAATAATTCAGGTGATGCATCTACAAGTATGAATGGAATAAAGGCAACAGACAGCATTATTATCAATGGTGGTACATTTAACATTGATTCCGCTGATGACAGTCTTCATTCTAATAACTCCATTAAGATTGCAGGAGGTACATTTAATGTTGAATCAGGTGATGATGGTGTACATGCAGATAATACACTTAACATCACAGGCGGAAATATCAATGTAAATGAAAGTTATGAGGGCCTTGAAGCTCAGAATGTAACTATTGAAAATGGAAATATTACAATTACTGCCACAGATGACGGTATCAATGCAGCGGGAGGAACAGACTCCAGTGCATCTACAGGCGGAAGAGACGGAATGTTTGGCGGAGGATATACATCTTCAAGCACAGGAAGTATTGTAATTTCAGGTGGTAACATTTTAATAAATGCTTCAGGTGACGGAATTGATGCAAATGGATCGCTTGAAATTACAGGAGGAAATACAACTGTATATAGTCCGACACAGGGTGATACATCCGTATTGGATTACGATACAACAGGAACAATCACAGGTGGAACATTTATTGGTACAGGTGCTGCAACAATGGCTCAGACACTGACAGGCGCAAACCAGGGCGTATTAACATTTAATGCAAATGGTTCTTCAGGCAGTCAGGTTGAGGTTAAGGATAGCAACGGAAAGACTGTTGCAGTATTTACACCAAGTCTTTCATACCAATATCTTGTTGTAACTAACGATGAAATCGTTTCAGGACAGACATATACTGTCTCAATTGGAGAAAATTCTATGACTGTAACGGCTGAATAATAAAAATGATTAAAATGCCGTTATAAATTAAGTAATAACACAATTAACTTTATTTATTTACTTGCTAATTAATTTATAAGGAGTATAATTACCTCCATAACAAAGCAAATATTCTTTTATTTGTATATATATTCAAGCATAGCTCTAAAAAGACAATGTCAATAGCTGACATTGTCCTTTTTTTTGCCTTTTTTCAATACTTATTCCCGATTGTGATGTATAATTTAGTAATGCGGAAGCCGAAAAAGAAAAGGATAATTTTAGTGTATTGATATGTACAACAACTTGTTATACATATATTGAAAAAGGGATATTTTTTAAATATAACAAACAAAAATCTTCCAATTAAAGGGAAAAAAGAAAAAGTATAATACGAATTAGAAATAATTGCCGTGGTATCAGTATTGATGAAAGACCTAAAGAAGTAGATTATAGGAATAATTTTGGACATTGGGAAATGGATACAGTAAAGGGTTCAAGAGGTAATACCAAAGCAAATTTATTAGTTCTTACTGAAAGAAAACACTATCTGAAATAGTTATAAAAATGCCGAACGGTTGCTCTTACAGTGTAGTTAAATCTTTGAATCGTTTAGAACGAAAATGGGGAGATTTATTTTCTAAAATATTCAAGACAATCACAGTAGATAATGGTGTAGAATTTTCAGATTATAAAAATATGAAAAATTCTATTTTTCATAAAGATAAAAAAAGACTTTAGGGATTACAATATGTATTTCAATATGTATTTATATTGAAAAATATCATTTTTTAATTATAGATATATGTAAATTACATAAGGTTCTTATATATAATTGTATATTAAGCTCATGTATTTAAATATAATTTAAGAATAAACCTCTTATATATATATGGATATGTATAATTGAGTCGTATAAAAAAGTATAGTAAAATACAAATTTTTTTAATTATAAATCTATATATTGCCATAAGGCAAGAGAAAGGTATTGGGAAATTATGAAAAAAAGAAAGAGATTAGCGTTGATTATTACAACAGCTGTTGTTGTTAGTATGTCAATGGGGAATATTGCATTTGCTAAAACAGGAGTTCCAGTTCAAGAAGTAGAGCATATTCAGTATGTCTCTGGAGAGCATAACGAAAGTAAGAATCAAGAAGTTGTAGAGGTGCAAAACACAGGGGAGAAAGAAGAACAGAAAGATAAAGAATCAAATATTCAGGACAATGTAAATATTGCTAACATGTCGAAAGAAGATGAAGCAGGGGTTGCAGTTAATACGGGTAATATTGCATATTTGGATACTTTTTCTGGCTCGGATAATAAAGATGGAACTTCTGCTGTTAATGCTGTAAAAAGCTTGGAGAAAGCATTGCAAATTGCAGGAAAAGGAGGAACGATTAATGTAATAAATTCTTCTGTTGTAATAAAAGAAAACAAAACTATTTCCAATGTGACATTTAAAAAAGGTGCAAGCTACAACGATAACATTTTAAGAGTTGAAGGTGGTGCAACTGTAACATTGGATAATGTAACGATAGATGGAATGTCCGTAAAAACAGGACATACTTCCGTTACAGTAATTAAGTCAAGTTTAGTAATAAAAGGAAATACAAAAATCTGTAATTCTCTTTCAATGGCACTAAATGTTGTCGGTGGTACAGTAACTATGGAAAGTGGAGAAATTTGCAATAACAGTGATAATATTGCAGGAGCTATTTTACTTTCCAGATATAATGAGAAGGCTTCAAACTTTATTATGAATGGCGGAAGTATTCATGATAATAATAATACTGATAATGAAGCGGGTGCCATTAGAGTGGATGAGAATACAACATTCACAATGAATGGTGGAGAAATCTATAATAATACTACTGACGGAAATGGTGGAGGCATAGTATGTAATGGAGAGGCAAATCTTGCAGGAGGAGTTATCCGCAACAATAGTGCCAATTCAGGCGGTGGTGTATCTGTATTTGCTTCTGGAGTTTTGAATATAAGTGGCACCGAGATTTCTTCCAATAATTCTACATGGGGCGGCGGTGTTTGTGCGGTTGGTAATTCAACTGTAAACTTAAGCGGCACTGGTGTAATTAAAAATAATACAACCAAATATAACGCGGCTGGTGTTTTTCTTGAAGGAGGATATGGAGGCGGAACAACCTTCACAATGACAGGAGGAACCATTGCCGATAATACTGCAGGAGGCAATGGCGGAGCAATCCTTGGATTTCCATGGGAAGCACCCGTTAAGATTAATATTTCCGGTGGAACTATTACAGGGAATAAGGCAACTGATGGCAATGGAATCTGCATAAGTGGAGACAATGGCAATGTGCAAGAACCTGCAAAACTTGAACTTAGCGGTTCTCCTAATATTGCTGATGATATATTTCTTGCAACTGACAGATTTGAAAATGCAAAAGTGGATGTAGTAGCACCATTTAATCCGGTGACACCGGTGCCAATTAGAGATACAATGTGGAAAAATTATCGTACGATTGTTTCTTATGTAGATGGTGTAACACCGAATATACAAAACTTTATCCCAGCAGATAAACATGCGAATCAAGCAATCATTCAGGATGGACAAAACCTCCAATCTGTTAATAAGCTTACAGTTGATTTTGCAGAGAAAGGCTACATTGCAGATGGAAATCATACATTATATGGAACAATTATGGTGCTTCCGGATGGAACAATTCCCATAGATATGATACCAAAGATAGATATACAAGGTTATACTGTAACTGAGTGGAGAAACGGAGCTGACGATTCAGTGTGGGATTTTAAGAATGATAAGGTGATAAGTTCTGTAATCCTTTATCCTGTGCTCGCACCAGAATCTCCAAGTAATACAGCCCTAACAGAATTAGAAAATGCCGGATTTAAAAGGGTTAATGACTTAAAAGCAACAGATTACTACAACATAGAAACAGCTGCAAGAAAAGATGGTTTTGTAGATATATCTTCAGCAAGTCAAGAGAACAATGCAAATGTACACCTTTGGAGCAATAATGGAACTGCAGCTCAGAAATTCTATTTTGAGCCTCAAAGCAATGGCACATATCAGATTAAAACCGACGTAACTGACGGTACATCAGCTTTGGAGGTTGATTCAGGTAAAGTGGCATTAGGAACCAATATAAAGCAATACAGCGACAGAAATCAAAATGGTACATATTTTATAGCCATGAAGAATGACAAGAACCAATATGTATTTGTAGTTGCTGATAAAAATGGTAATCCTGCAGTTGCATCCAATGGCAAAGTTCAGCTTATGGACCTTACAGGTGCAAAAGTCAGTAATGGCACAAACATTTGGACATGGGAATATATCAAAGGCTCTAATACACAAATGTGGAACTTGATTAATACCAAGTCAGCAAATGAGGCAAGAGCAAAAGGACTTACATTAGTTAAGGATTTTGTCGAGGGCGAATATAACATAGTTTCTGCAACTAATAACAATTTTGCACTTGATGTATCTGGCGGAAAACAAAGTAATGGTACTAATGTTGGAATCTGGGAGAGAAATTACGCTGATGCAGAGAAATTCCGCATAGAAAAGGCAAGTGAAAATGGAGAATATTACATAAGAACTGCAGCATCAGGATATAAATCATCCCTTGATGTATCTAGTGCATCACCAAATAGAGGTGCAAATGTACATCAATGGGCAAGTAACAATAGTAATGCACAAATCTGGAAGCTTTATAAGCATGCAGACGGTTCATATGTATTTATTAATTCTGTAAATGGTAAAGCATTAGATATTGCCGGTGGCAATGTAAGAAAAGGCCAAAATGTTCGTGTATGGGATGTTAATGGAATATTGAATGCACAGCATTGGAAGATAGAGTCTGCTACAACATTTGATGCAGCAAATCCGGAACTTGAAAAGATAACAGATATTTCAAGTTTGGGGATTAGCGAAAAAGACTGGGTTCAATTTGGAAGTATTGCAGATTCAAGCTTTAGGTTAGATATTTCTTCAGGAATAGATGCAAATGGTCAAAATGTTCATATATGGAAATCAAATGGAACAAATGCTCAAAAGTTTAGAATTAAAAAATTAACAAATGGTAATTTTGTTATTCAAACAAAGATAAGCAATGGGACAAAAGTAATTGATATATCCGGTGGCAATACTAATTCTAGAACTAATATATTACAATGGAGCAGCAATAATACTAATGCTCAGCAATGGAATATATATAGAGTAAAAGGAACAGATAAATTAATATTTAAGCAAGCTTCGGGATATTGTGTAATGGATACATGCGGTGCAAGCATGAAGAACGGAAGCAACATATGGCTATGGTTCTATGCTAAAGATAATGGAGCACAGCAGTGGAAGATATATAAATAAATATGAATAAATAACATAAATCGCCCTGTTTTGTTATACCTAATAAAGTATAATGAAACAGGGCGATTTTAGTGCTACAATTATAAGAAATGTTAAATGAATACAGAGGTGCATCTATGTTACTAAGAGAAAATACAAAAGAAATAAATATAGGTGGCGTAAAGATTGGCGGTACTAACAGAATAGCCATTCAGTCAATGACAAATACATTTACAGAGGACGTGGACAAAACAGTTGCACAGATTTTAAGACTTGAAGAAATTTGATCTAAGAATGCATCAAATAGTTCATCAGGATAATGGTATCCGAGGCTTCTCCTTGGGCGTCCATTAATGCTATCTGCAAATCTAAGAATCTCATCATCTGTGTATTCGTTGATGGATACTCCCTTTGGAATGAACTCTCTTAACATGCCGTTGTGATGTTCATTTCGTGAGCGTTCCCATGAGCTATATGGATGAGCAAAGTAAACTTTTGTGGCCCATTTCTCGAAACTCGCAAACTCACTAAACTCAGTGCCGTTGTATGCAGTGATCGTCTTGAACACTTCTGAGATTTTATCTCCGTATTCATCGTGCAACAGGTTCATAGCATAAGCTACTGAATCGGCAGTCCTTTCAGGGATTTTGATAGCAATATACTTGTTGGTTACTCGTTCAACGAGGGTAAATACTACAGATTCGCCTTTATTTTTTCTACCAATTACAGTATCAGCTTCCCAGTGACCGATTTAAGTAAGCTCATCAATGCTACGACCTAGATGCCTACGATTTCTTGGTGTTCCGTTAGACTTCTTCTTATGAGATAAGACTCTTGGAACTTCAAATATGGACAATGGCAGATTGCCTGATGCTAGTGCATTGTACAGGGTCTTTATACAAACAATAGATCTATGTTCAAAGGTAGAGTTAAGTCTAGCATTGCCAACGCAGACATCAAGAGACTATTTTTCATTTCGAACCTTATTCACCATCCATTGAATAAAATGTTCTACTTCGGGATCCTCGATACGGAGAGGTTTACGACAACGAGCCCTATTCTGAAGATATGCATGATGACCTCGCTTTGCTGAATACATAGGCTTGCGACCACGTCCAGGCTTTTTATCTGGAGTACCTCGTCTAAGTTCATACATAACAGTAGTATGGGCGCAGCCCACACGCTCAGCAATCTTACGAAGAGACAACCCTTCTCGATGAAGCGCCTGGATTTGGCCACGTTCATCAAGAGAAAGATGCTTTCCGTGTACATGATTAGTAAACTCCGTGTTAGAATATGAGTGATCCATAGTGATTTCTCCTTAAGATGTTTGTCTAAGCAACTACACCCTAACACAGAAATCCTGTGGATCATTTTTTCAAGTGTTCAAGTTGATTTTATAACTAGCCGAAATTATATTTCCAAATGATAATAAAATATTTAAAAGGAAAAATTATTAAAAATTCCTACATATGTATGATGTGATTTTTGAATAGATTGATATAGAATGGTAATCGATGAAATGATAAAAAAAATGATTTCAAGTGCAGTATTGTTTAAATTTATACTTGTGAAAGTTAGAGCAAAAAGGAGAATAATTATGAATAAAAAATTGCTTGCAACTATCATAGGATCTGCAACGGTCATTGGTTTATTGCCAACAACGGTTATGGCTGCTAATGACCTTGAGACGAATTTTACCATTAAAAAAATTGTTGAAAAAGATCAAAACGCAATGACCCCACAGGCAGAAACCTTTGAATTTGTTTTGAAAGATGAGGGGAATACGAATAAGTCTCCTATTGACTATGGCATTACGATATTAGACAATTTGACAGTTGCCTCTACTGGTGAGGGTACATATGAAAAAAGGATAAATACCAAGGTAGATCAGACAAAGATTAATGAAGCTAATGGATGGAAACCAATTGTTTCAGCAGGAACTGGGCAGGTTACTTCGATTAACAAGTCGTTCCTTATTACTGAAAAGAATGATGGAAAGGATGGCTGGACATACAGCAATTCAGAATATGGCGTGACATTTAAGTATTTCCCTGACAATGGCACTTTGATTTGTGAAGTAAACACACCTGGAACTGATGCAATACATGGTTCTGCAGAATTTACAAATAAGTATTTAAAGCAGGCTCCGGTTATAAAGACAACAGAGATTCCATTTACCATAACAGTGGAGCAGGGTGGCAATGTAGCTCCAGGTAATCAGGAATTTGAATTAGAGATATTTGATATAGGTAACAGTAATACTAGTGAATACAAAGATGTAACTTATACATCCACCGTGGAAACTAATGGCAAAGGCGATTATACAGCTAAGTTGATGCTTACTGGTCCAGAAAATCAATTAGAACAATTTGTCAGTGAGGGATTTTATGTTCGTGAGAAGGACACAAAGGCTACTAACTGGACATATTCCGATGCTGTATGGTTTGTTAAGCCGGAAGTAAATAAAACAAATATATATCCAACTACGCTAAAGAATAGTGCGAACGGAAACTACTATGAAGTTGATTATAATGCAATGGCTGATAAGATGAGTTTTGTAAATATTTATACTGAGAATAAGGTTGCAAAGCCTACTGAGACTAATGCTCCGACTAAGTCAGAGAAATATGTATCACCTAAGACCGGTGACAACAACATGTTGGGGCTTTGGATTTCTTTGATATGCATTAGTGGTGGTGCTGTTACAGGAACGATATTTTATTCACGCAAGAAAAAAGGTGTAAAATAAAAATACATTATAATAATATGATTATAGTACAAATTGATTATTAACACCCAGACAGCAGGGCGGTGCGGAAATCATCCGCCACCGCTCTGCTGTTTTTGGTATTTAGTAGAAGTAATATATGCTTTTAGAATCTTGTTGAAGTGTAGTGAAAATAATGCTGTTTTGCTGGAAGTAATTATATCAATATATATATATTATAAATAGTAAGTTTTTTTAAAAAAAGAAATGTAATGAATCAGATATATTTAAAAAAGGCAAAGATTCAGTGATATATAAGGAAAGGCATACAATCAGTTATATACAAATAAGTTGAATATTAAGCAAACTAATAATTAGTTATATGTAAATAGGTTGTATATTAAATAAGCTAATAATCAGTTATATATTAAGAAAGGTGAACAATCATATGAAGAAGAATATATTATTATGTTCCATAATTCTGTGTGCCTCACTCGCAGGCTGTGCGAATCAGTCGCAGAAGTTGCCGGAAACAACGGCAACTTCTGAAAGTACAAAAAGCACTGAGAATACTGAAAAGATAGAATCTGCAACTCAGTCAGAAGTTACTGCCATTGACAAGTTGAGAAAACGTATTGCTGATAATGGATGTATGCTTGGTGTGGGGTTTGTCGGATACATAGACTTGGAGAGCGATGAAGAAGCAGTGCACAAATCAGTAATTGAAAGTACATTAGCAAACGAATATCCATTTATGAAAGAACTTAGAGAAGTTGTTATTGACGGATCTGAGTTATATGCCTTAGTTCCTGCAAGTAAAGATGCTGTTATAACAGTTTATTATGTTGAGATGTCAGAGGATGGCAATTATATAGATAACAAGGATTACCATCTCTTCATAGGTGAAGCGGGTGAAGCAATTATTCTACGTTGTAACCCTAGCGAAATATTTCCTAATATATTAATTTCTGTCAAGGACGGTGAAAAAACATTTGAATATCGCCCAAGCCTCTCGATGAAGGATGGTCATGTGGCGGTTGAAGACGGTTGCTATGATTTTACTAATTATAATATAACAAAGGAGAAACGCATTCAGAATGCAAGAGATTTTCTTAGTTCAACAGATGAAGTAAGTAATGCGTTGGAACGAGGAATGAAACTGTTATATACAGGTGATGAGGAAACTGTCAATGGACAACAATGTTTGCTCTTAGCACTTGGTACGGAACATGAGGATCAATTTGTCAGAGAACAATTATATGCAGTGTCGGATGAACAGATATTTGTTTATTCCGTTTTAAGAGATAGATGGGAAGCATTATGATGTGTGTAACTAAAGATTGATATCATTTGATATAAAACGGCGGTTCAAATGCCAAAATAACGGCTTTCGGGGGTAAAAGAGCCTGCCGAAAGCCGTGTTTTTGTTGTGAACTTTAGTCTGGTTCATGCAAACGAGTTTTTAATAGAAAAACGAGTTATATGAAATAATAAACCACCCGCTATGTGGGTGTGCGATGAATGTTATATAAAAAAATCACATTTCCGCTATAATGAGGTTGTTCAAGCCGATTTATTAACGAAGGGAAAGGTGATTTTTGGCCAATAAGGCAAATAGTTTATCCTATAAAAAGCGAGTATGTAAATAGTATATAGTATATAGTATTTACACCAAAGCATAGAAGAAAAATAATCTATAATCAATATAAAATAAGCATTAGAGATATATTAGTCATTTATAAAAATAAGTTCCACATCATGTTAAATATGAGTGGAACTTATTTTTATAAATGACTAATTAAGAGAAAATAAAATTATTTGTGTAAATAATTATTGCACACTTATAAATTTTATATTACATATGTAAACCATATGAGTTAGCTATGGCTAACTCGTGGAATATAAGTCTACATATTCAGTCGAACATATTATTATTTAGGGGAGGAAAGATGAAGGGTACCGGTAAAAAGGTGTTGTTTATTAGCGCCGTTGCTGCCGTAACAGTTGGAATTACATACTCAACTGTTATGGCTGTGCGAAGTAACAACGAAGCTTTGAATAAGGTTGCTGAGGGCTCTCAGATTACAGAAACTACAGATTTTACGGATGGTCTTAATGATGGGGAATATGAAGGCACCGCTGACGGTTACGGTGGACCTATCACTGTCCGCATCACCATCAAGGATGGAAAGTTAACAGATATTGTAATTGTTTCACATTCAGAAACGCCGGAATATTTTGACAAAGCAAACGCTGTAATAAATGAAATTCTAAAAAGCGGCAGTGTTAATGTTGATGCTGTTTCAGGAGCGACAATTACATCAAATGCAATAAAAAAGGCTGTAGCAGAAGCCCTTCTGAAGGCAGGATTTAAACAGCAAGCAAATGAACAGCAAGCAAATGTATTGTCAGTTGAAAAAGATAATAAAACGACAAATAATGTAAAAGGCAATGTGCAAAGTTCATTTATCATTTCAAACGCCAACATCAATGATGGTGTTTTTATGGGAACCGGTCAGGGTTTTAATGGCCCGATTCGAGTTCGTGTAACTATATCTGGTGGCAATATTACAAATATAGATATTTTATCACATAATGAAGATGAACCATATTTTAATCGTGCAAAAGCAGTAATTAGACAACTACTTGGAAAAAAAGACAAGAGAGTTGATACGGTTTCAGGAGCTACTTACTCAAGCCGAGGCATCATTGATGCGGTTAGAAATGCACTTGCTAATGCAAGTAAAATAAATGTTGCTAATAATAACGATAAACCAGGCAGTACAAATAAGCCTAGCACAGACAATAATGTTCCTGCATTTAAACCTGGTACTGAAGAACCAATATATGTTGATGCGGCTCTTCGTAAATATTATGTAGGTGATAAATTCAAAGATGGTGACTATACCGGCATAGGTATAGGATATCTTAATCCAGGTGGAATCAAGACCTACATTACAGTTAAAAATGGTGAAATATCAAGTTTAAGGGTAGGAACAGGTAATGATTACCGTGATGATATGGGCCCATTTAGAAGCAAAGCAGAGAATATCATTCCGTTCCTCCAGGGTAAGGAAGGGCGTTGGAATATTGCTAAGATGAGGCTTTATCGAGAATATTTCGAAGTCATCAGAAAGAGTAAAGATCCTAAGGCGAAAGTAAAAGAGTTATTTGGTGATAAATATGTTGCAATGCTTAATGGATTATCAGGCAATAATACTGAGTCTGATTTGACACTTATGTCACGCACGGTTAAGGCTTACATGAGTGATCGTTATCAAGGAAAGCAGATGTTTGACAGTGTGTCAGGTGCTACAGTGAGTGCAAGTGGAATATCTGCTGCGGTTAATGAAGCTGCTAATAAATCATCAAATGCTCAAAAAACTAATTCAGATGTAAAAGAGGTTTCAATTATTTCACCTAAAATTAAGGCTGTAGAGGTTAATAAGGGTGATGTTGTCGATTTCTCTGAGCTTAAAGTTAAAATTGTAAAGAAGGACGGCTCGTATTCGGAAGTTTCATGGAGCGATTTTGCAGCAAATGGACTGAGCATAAGAGATGATGAAGGAAAAGTGATTGAGAATGGAAAGGGCCTTGAAGCATATGGAGATAAGAAAGTAATTAAGGCTAAAGTAGTTCATGGTGAATCTCTTTCATATGATAACTTTAGAATATTGATTGGGCGTTATAGTAAGGATTACATTGTTGGACTAGAATATAGTGCTGATGGTTCAAAGTGGTATAAAATTAGCAAGATTGGTATGGACTCGGTAGATGATCGTAAGATTGATGACCAGCAAGTTGTTGACGCACCTACATCATTTGAATATGAGACAGTTAGGATTAGATTGGTTTCAATAAAAGGACATAGATATGAATATACTACGGATAAAACACCTGTAAACAAAAGGGTAAAATACACCTTAGTAAATGATGAAAATCCAAATGCACCACCTGCAATGTATGTAGATTTCCAGCTTTCTGGCACAGAAGCTGATAAAGAACTTGTAGAAAATGGTGGAGGTAATGATTCTTCAGAAAAACCAAATCCAGATGAAAATTTACCGGAAGTAGAAGTAAATAGCAAAGTGATTGAGACTGTTCTTGATGAGCCGGGCAGACCAAAATGGACTGAAGGAGTGCCAATAAAAGCTGCAACAGTTACATGTTTAGATAAAGATGCAGAAATGTTAAGTACAATCGAAGGACTTCCAAAAGGTCTTAGTTTCGATGGTACAACAATAACCGGAACACCGATTGCGGAAGATGACAACTGGGATGGCGACGGTGGAATGTTTAAGACAGTAACACTTAAATTTAAAGCTAAAAAAGATGGTAAATTATTAGTTAGAAAGTATACATATTGGCTTTACAGAGATAAGGACCATGATGGAATTGCAGATGATGATGAGGATGGAGGAATTGCATTTACTCCACAGAGAGTAGATACAAAGCCGCTTGAAGTAAATGGCAAAGAGCCAACTCTTGATGATTATAAGTCAAAATTTAGCAATATTCCTACAGACGGTTCAGTAACAGTTACACTTGTACAAAAACCTGATTTATCAAAGCAAGGCATAACTAAGGCTGTGTTGGAGTTTTCTGTAAAAGGAATTGAGAAAAAGGGTAAGGCAACTGTAATGGTTAATGTAAAGACACCTGTAGAGAATGTTATAAATGCAATATATAGTAGCAAGAACAATAGTAAAGAAGATTTACAGAAATCGACAAAAAAAGAAGATGCTACAACATTTGAAACAGAAAGGACGGTATCGTGAGCTTAATAATTGGAATCGCAATAACAGCCATATTTTATATAGTGTTGGCAGATGCAATAAAAAAGTATCCTGCGATATTTTATCTAGTCGCATATATTTGGTGCGGAGCTGTGATTTTGTATTTTAATTTAGGATATAATCATAAGTTCCCAGAGTGGTTTAATAAATATTTTATGGACTTCTTTGGCAGAGGCACATTTACGACAGCTACCTTTATGGTGGTAATGTTTCTTGGTGTAATAACTAAGCATAACAAAGTATCTCGTAAATTGATGAGTGCACGTGGAGAAATTTCCATTATAGGAAGCTTATTAACACTGAGTCACAATGTGGTATTTGGAATTCTCTACTTTCCGATAGTATTTACAAATCCTCAAGCAATGCCTGTCAGACATTTAATTGCATCTATAATTACACTATGTCTGATGGCAATGTTGATTCCACTTTTTATTACTTCATTTAAGTCGGTTCAACGAAAAATGAATGGTAAGACTTGGAAAAGAATACAACGCATGGCATATCCATTCTTTATCGGAATTTATGTACATATAATGGTATTGTATACAGCGAATATAAAGTCTCATATGACTGAGATTATCGTATATACGGTGATATATGCCAGCTATGTTATCTTAAGATTGAGAAAGGCAGTTTTAAAGAGTAAGAAAGCTAAAGCAAAAATTGCACAGATGGTTAAAGAAGCTTAATATTTAAGTAAAAACATGACCCCTGTTAAATTGATATGTACTCTCTTTACTGGACAAACCAGTGAGGAGGGTACATATCAATTGGGTGGTCATGTTTTTTGTTGAATATTAAGTATTAAGATACAAAAGGTGATTTATTGTTTGATTTTATATGTAAAAATAAATAGTTTAATTAAGAGGTCATAAGACCTCTTGTTTTTGTGCTTGATTAAAATATTAAAATAAGTAACGCGTTTTTCAAAAATAAATTAAGTATTTTTGAAAAAAACTTTGCAATAAGACTTGGAATTTTCCAGATCTCTAGATATAAAAGGAATGTATGTTTGAATTAAATAATTCTAAATATGATAGTGTTTTGTAATGTTTTAAAGTAATGGGAGAGATGATGTGAAAGGGTTGAATTTTAAAAAAATCTTATGTTCAATGTTACTGGTGGCACTTATTTGTCAAATGGGCGTTAGCTCTGTAGTGGCTGAAACAAATGATATTAAGCCTGTTGAACATGAAGTTATTGAAGAAACTGTCGATGAAGAAGTTCCTGTTGAGATTTCTACAACAGAGAATTTTTATTATATTTCTGATTTAGATTATGTTAGTGAGAATAGATGGTCTTATTCAAGTTGGGGTGAGATTAAGAAAGATACAAATATTGATGGTGACACTATTAGCTTGTTGATAGATGGAACTAGGATGTATTTTAAAAAGGGAATGGCTGCTCATGCTACTTCCCAACTAACTTATGATGTGTCATCTTATTCTAATGTTTATACACGTTTTGTTGCGAAAATGGGTGTAGATGCAGCTCGCAATGGTAATGGTGAAGTATGGTTTAGGATTTCTGTTTCAAATGATGGTAAAGATTGGACAGAGTTGTATAAAAGTGAGGCTGTTACTTCAAAGAGTAATATGCTTTTTGTAGATGTTGACATTTCTAATTATAAATATCTAAGATTGTATGCAGATAGTAATGGTTCTAATGCAGCAGATCATTCTGTTTATGCAGATGCAAGGCTAGTGAAGACTAATTATGATTTATCTAGTGAGTTGGTTTCTTTTATTAAGCCATTGTCTTATTATGATGAGATTCTTTCTAAGAACACAGTAGAAGAAAACTACAATAATCATCTTAATACAGTTCTACAAAGAGAGTTTGTGAATCGTATGGGTTATTGGTCATTGCAGAATGTAATTAGGGATGATGAAAGTGGTTCAATTAGGGAAGCTGTAGAATGGTTTTTTAATAATGAAGAGAATCTACGTCTATTTATAGAAGCAGGTAATGTTGATAATTCTAAACTTTGTTTGGAAGCTTTAGGTACTTTATATTCAAAGCATAAGAATGATTTAAGCGTTTTAACTTATAAGAAGATGTTGATTGCTTTGGCAATTTCATATAGTACTGATAATGTAGGTACTCCATTAAATTTTAATAATTGGCTTAAGTATGATGTTAATGAACGTTATGAAATAATGAAAGAATTGTATGATAATGGTTCGTTTGTTAGGAAGGATGAGTTTGATACTTATCATATGGAGTTAATAAGAATGGTGGTTAATGATTCTACTCCAAATGATGAGATTAAATGGCTAAGGGGTTATTCAGAATCTAGATATCCAAATAATCTAGATAGTAGATTAAATCCTTATAGTTATATGAATTATTTGCAACCAAATTATCATCAAGATAGATTGTATTCTGATGCTAATGCTACTACATATAAGAATAAGTACCAACTTGATAATTACAATATTCCATATGGTTTAAATGCTGACGGTAGTAAGACAGCAAGAACTTGGATGGTTATGGAGGCTGGTGGTATTTGTTGGAATATTTCTCGTCTTGGTTCCAATTTACACAGAGTACATGGTTTACCTTCGATTGGTGTTTATCAACCAGATCATGAGTCTTACTTGACTTATTCTGTAAATCAGGATGGTAATGGTGTATGGGGAATTGGTAACAATATTTTTGGTTGGGGCAAAAGTTCAACAACATGGTATGGTGGTAACACAAGACGTTTAATATTCAACTGGAATAATAAGTCTTTTACTAGAAAGCACATGGGACTTAATGTTGATATTGGCAATGGCAAGAAGTCTGCAAATGGTAATAGTGCTGGTTATCAACTGTTGGGCCAGGCTGGATTGAATGATTATGATAAGTATTCAAAATCTTTCTATTATAATTTGATTGCCAATTCTTATGCGGATACTAACAAGGAAGAGGTATATAGGAAGGCTCTTAATGAGTGGAACTTGAATCTTGATAGTTATGAGCAATTGTTTAATATCTATAAGGCAGAGAAACGTTCTAGTAGCGAATGGAGAGAGTTTGCGAAGGAAATTATTAATGTGTATACTTATTATCCAATGGCGATGACTGATTTGTTGAGAATTATTGAGCCTTATTTAAATAAGAGTGATGTAGTTGAAATTGATATTTTAAAGACTGAGGCTCTTAATAAGGCCGCTAATGCTACTGAGGCTAATGTTTTACAGTCTTCAGCATGTCGTGAGATTGCTAAAGAATTATTGGGTGATAGTAAGGTCGATTTAGCTTCTTTCTCTTTCGATGGTGCTAATGCTGGTATGATTGTCATGAATTCTAAGTATGATGATTATGATTTCCAAGTACAATATAGTCTTGATGGTGGTAATACTTGGAAGGCAACTACTGATCATAAGATTGTTTTAACTGTAGAGGAATTAAATAATATTTCTGCGGATTCTGATATCCAAGTTAAGATTTCAGGTTCTAATCAAGTGTTTACAATCGATATTTTAAATGGTGATGATATTCCTAGTGATAAATTGTCAAAAAATGATGATGAAAATACGTTTATTGGCAAGATTGAACACTTGGAATATAGTTTAGATGATGCAAAAACTTGGAACGATTATTCTAGTGATGTTCGTTTTAATGGTTCTGTTAATGTGAAGATTCGTTATAAGGCTTATGGTACCCGTTTGGCTGGTGCTATTAAGGATTATATCTTTGATGCTGATGCTGAAAAGGAAAATAAATCTTATATTTATGTACAAAATGTAAGTTATGTGTCTTCTAATTCATCACAAGGTGGTTATAAGGCTGAATACATGATTGATGCAAGTCCTTATACTACATGGCATACAACTTGGGGGCAGGTTGCTAAAGATAAGTCTTATGTAGTTAGATTTGATAAGGTAAGATACTTATCGGAAGTATCATATGATCCTGCTGATTTAAATGGTCGTATTAAGACTGCAAAAGTTTATGTAAGTATTGATGGTCAAGATTGGACTTTGGTTGGGGAGAAGGCTAATCTTAGTAATAATAAGGATAGAAAGACTATTACTTTATCTAAGGTGTTGCCAGCAATGTATGTAAAGATTGAAGCTGTTGAAACATACGGTAATCATGAGGGACCTAATAAGTATGTAAGTGGAACTAGATTTAATTACTACGAGGATACTACAAAGGTATTTAGTGAGCCGGTGGTAGAATATTCTATTACTTCTTTGACAAATCAAGATGTTGAGGCTACATTGAGACTACCTGATGGTTATAAGATTGTTGGAGATAATAAGCATTTGTTTAGTGAAAATGGTGAGTTTGAGTTCACTTACATTGATTACAATAACAAGGAAAAAACTATTAAGGCTGAAGTTACTTGGATTGATAAGGTTATTCCTACAGCTAAGGTTGAGTATGATATAACAGAAAGTACTCAATTTATGGTTAAGGCTACATTAAGGGATTTCTCAAAAGAGGGTATAACAATTATTAATGGAGATGAGGATGGTGGCCATACTTTCCATGAGAATGGAGCTTTCATCTTTGAGATTCAAGACAGAGCAGGAAATATCGGCTTTGTTAAGGCAGAGGTGACTTGGATTGTAAAGGATAATGATAATAAGTTAGTCTTTAATTCAAATGTAAATGATATTAAGGATAATGGTATTATCACTAATATTGATGAAAATACTTCTATAGCCAATAATTCAAGTTATAATACAGGTCAATTTAGTTCTAATAGTCTATGGGTTAGCGCTGACGAAGTTAGTTCTGCAGTTAAAGATAATAAGGACAAATCTGCAGAAGACAAGAATAATGCAAGTATTAAGGATAATGTTAGTGGTTCAAATGAACTTACAAATGATACATCTAGTTCTAATGAAAGGGTTGAAACTAATAATTATTGGTTATTGTGGGTGATTATTGCGTTTATTGTCATATTAGTGTTGCTTTTCATTTTTATAAGATTTAAAAGAGATAATTCTAAAGAATAATAAGCTTTGAAAAGCTTGTTTATATGAAGTGAACCCCAAAAGTTGAACAAAGTAAAAGTTCAATTTATGAGGTTCATTTTTATATGTTATTCGTCACTAAATATTAGCCATTTTATTTAAAATAAATTAAGTATTTTTGAAAAAAACATTGCAATAAGACCTGAAAATTTTCTTAATAATTAGGTATTAATCGAATAATTGACTAATTAATTATTTAATTGATTGATTAATCAGGTGGTTTTCAATATACAATTTACCATTTCCCGCATAATGTTAGTTTTAAATAAAAGAAGAATGTGGAACTATACAGATAGCTTTGGTAGAATTGTATAAATGTATAAAAAGGGGAAGGTGAGAGGACATGTGTGAATTATTTGGCATAAGTTCTAAATATCCAATCAGATGTAACGGATATCTTAAAGATTTTTTTAGTCATAGTCCTAACCAGCCTCACGGATGGGGATTAGCTGTACTTGATGGTAATGATGCTGAGATTGAAAAAGAACCCAAGCAGGCTGATCAGAGTTTCTACTTAAAAGAAAGACTTACTGAAGAAATTTCAGCGAAAACAATTTTTGCTCATATAAGATACGCAACTATCGGTAATGTTACATATAGTAACTGTCATCCGTTTACAGGAAAGGATATTACCGGAAGACGATGGACTCTGGTGCATAATGGTACAATTTTTGATTATTCAAAGCTGTATAAGTATTTGAGAACACAGACCGGAGATACGGACAGCGAGCGAGTGTTTTTATATATTCTGGACAGTATCAATAAGCTCATAATTGAAAATGATACAATTGATGACGAAAGTGAGTTTAATTTATTAAACGATTTAGTTACACATATGGCAGACGGCAACAAACTCAATCTGCTGTTCTACGATGGTAAATATATATATGTTCATACTAATCAGGTGAATACACTTTATATGTCTAAGAGTGAGGATTGTGTAAAATTTGCAACAAGACCTTACAATGACGATGAATGGGAAAGCGTTCCAATGAATACACTTATGGCATTTAAGGATGGCAAATGCGAATATGTAGGTATGCAGCATAAATATGTATATGAGGAAAATCATGAAAATACACAGCGACTTTATCAGATTTTCTCAGACTTGTAATATATGTTAATGCTTTTAGTTATTTAATTTTCGAAATACAAGGGATAACAAATGGGATTTATTATTAATAAAGACGACCGTAAGAGCGCAGAGCTGTTAGATTGTGGCTCATTCGGCCTTGAAAAAGAAAATTTAAGAATAGATGAAAATGGTAATCTTTCACATACAAAGCATCCTTTCGGTACTGATTTTTCAAGAGACAGAGATTTCTGTGAAAATCAGGTTGAAATGATTACAGGAGTTAATGAAAATGTTGATTCCATGTGGAATGAAATTGCAGAATTAGACAGAGATACCAAGGATACTATTTTAAAATTAGATACAGGAAAAGAGTATCTCTGGCCATTTTCAAACCCTCCATACGTAAAGGGCGAGGATGACATTCCTATAGCGCAGTATGAGGGTGAATTAGCCGTAAAGACTGTATACAGAGAACATTTAGCGGCTACATATGGAAAGAAGAAAATGCTTTTCTCCGGAATTCATTACAATTTTTCATTTAGTGATGATCTTTTAAAATCAGTTTATGAATCAGGTAACCAGAATGGTGATTCATTTGAAGAGTTCAAGAATAGAATTTATCTTGATCTTTCTGCAAAGGTTTTAGAGAAAAGCTGGATGATTGTATATTTACTTGCTGCAAGTCCTGTTTTTGACGGTTCATTTTTTGATGATGGGAAAATAGGTGAGACTGTAATAAGTAAATATGCATCACCAAGATGCAGCGAAATCGGATACTGGAATCATTTTACTCCGATTTTGGATTTCGAATCATTAAAGGGATATGTTGACAGCATACAGGGATATGTTGACAGTGGTGCTTTAAAGGAAGCGTCTGAGTTGTACTATCCTGTAAGATTAAAACCGAGGGGGGCTAACAGCTTAAGTAATCTCCTTGCTAAGGGCGTTGATCACATAGAGCTTAGAATGCTTGATCTCAATCCTCTTTCAGAAATTGGAATTGATAAAAATGATCTTAAGTTCATTCACTACCTGATTCTTTATTTATCTCTTAAGCCTGAGCTTAAGTTAAATAAGATTCAGCAGGAAACAGCAATTCAGAATATGAAAAATGCTTCATTATTGAATTCAGATGATATTTCCATAGTTTCAACAGATGGAAAGTCAGAAAATGTTACAAAAGAGATTGTAAATACTTTAAATGACATGAGTTCAGTTCTTTCAGAATATATTGAGAAAGAAAAGGTTGAAAAAGTAATATCATATCAGGTGGATAAGGTTACAAAAGAGAACCACAGATATGCCGATATTGTAGTAGAAAAATATGGTAAAAATTTTGTGGAAGATGGCTTAAAACATCTTATCCACGATAATGATTAAATGAAACCATAAGTATCTGATAAATATATATATAAGTCTTGAAAAATAACATGGACACACATATAATTTAATAATTGTAATAATTTGTTAATGATACTTAAAGAATAAATATTAAGGAAGGTAGATAGAGTGGTGCAGAAGGTAAGAGTTGCAATTGATGTAATGGGCGGCGATTATGCTCCGCTTGAGCCTATTAAGGGAGCAGTTAAAGCTCTTGAAAAAGATCCTAATTTAGAGATCATTTTAGTAGGTAATAAACCACAGATACAGAGCGTTATAAGAAATAATAAACTTCCTGCAGCAGGATTTGAGATTGTTGAAGCTAAAGAAGTAATTGAAACATCAGAGAATCCTGTTAAGGCTATTCGTACTAAGAAGGATTCTTCTCTTGTAAAAGCCTTAGAGTTAGTAAGAGACGGAGAAGCAGATGCATTTATTTCTTCAGGTAACTCTGGCGCCATCATGGTTGGTGCACAGACTATACTTGGAAAAATAAAGGGTATAACAAGACCTACATTTGCTCCTATCATTCCTACTTCAAATGGACCTGCTACAATAGTTGACTCAGGTGCAAATATGGATGCAAGACCGGACTTCTTAACTCAGTGGGCAGTTCTCGGATCTGTATATATGCAGTTGATGTTTGACATGCCTGCACCAAGAGTAGCCATTGTTAACGTAGGTGCAGAGGAAGATAAGGGTAATAAGCTCGTAAAGGAGACATTTCCTTTACTTAAGGAGATGGATAACATTAACTTCACAGGCAGTATCGAATCAAGAAATATCCCATCAGGTGATGCGGATGTTATCGTTTGTGATGCCTTTGTAGGTAATGCAATCGTTAAGATGTATGAGGGGGTTGCCAAGACACTTATTTCAGAAATCAAAAAGGCGATTACATCATCATTTCCGTCAAAGATTGGTTCATTACTTGTTAAGGGACAGCTTAAGTCTATGATGAAGACTTATGATGTTAATAATTACGGTGGTGCCGCAGTTCTCGGATTAAACGGTCTTGTAATTAAGACACACGGTAATGCAAAAGAGGCGGCATTTGCCAGTGCCTTTGGACAGGTTTCAAAGCTTGTAAGAGGCAACATCACAGGCAAAATTAAAGAACAATTTGCAAAAATGTCAAAAGAAGAAAATAAAGAAGTAAATAGTGAGGAGTAATAAAAGACATGAATTTAGATGAAATTAAGTCAATAGTTGCTGATATTTTAAATATAAGCCCATCTGAGGTTGAACCTGATTCAAGATTTATCGAGGATTTAGGTGCAGATTCTTTAGATGTATTCCAGATTATTACTGAATTAGAGGATAGACTTGGCGTTCAGATTCCAGAGAATGTTCTTGAAGAGATTTCAACAGTGGAAGATGCATTAGTTGCTATTAACGACGCTACCTGATATCTGATGTAACACAAACTGTCATATTAATATGACAGTTTTTTTCACATAACAGAGAAATAAATATGAATAGAAAATTTGAAGATTTAAAAGAATTTGAAGAGAAGATTAACTACAAATTCAAAAACAGAAATTACCTTATATCCGCATTAACTCACAGCTCATATGCAAATGAAGTGAGAATTCCGGGTATAGTAAACAATGAAAGATTGGAATTCCTTGGAGATGCAGTGCTGGAACTTGCAACCAGTGCAAAGATCTTCAAAAAGTATCCAAATATGTCAGAGGGCAAAATGTCCAAGTACAGAGCAAGTATTGTATGTGAGCCTACACTTGCATCATGCTCAAAGGCCATTTCCCTTTCTGATTATATTTTCTTAGGTAACGGTGAAGAACTTACCGGAGGCCGTGAAAGAGCATCTATTGTTTCTGATGCATTTGAGGCACTTATCGGTGCTTTATATTTAGACGGTGGAATTGATGTTGCAACAGAATTTATCAATACATTTGTATTAAATGATATTGTTAAGCATCATCTTTTCTATGATTCAAAGTCTATCTTACAGGAAATCGTTCAGTCTTTAGGTAAAGAACTGGAGTATAGAGAGATTTCCCAGACAGGACCTCAGCATAATAAAACATTTACGGTGGAATGTGTCTGTAATGGCTATTTCAATGTTCAGGCTGTAGGACCTACAAAGAAGAAGGCACAGCAAAGTGCAGCATATAACGCTATTCTTCTATTAAAAGAAAAAGGTATTTTTTCGGATGAAAGTGAGAAATAACAATGCTTCTTAAGAAGTTGGAAATATACGGATTTAAATCATTTGCTGATAAATTCACATTTGATTTCAAAGAAGGAATAACATGTATAGTCGGCCCTAACGGATCAGGAAAGAGTAACGTATCTGATGCTGTCCGTTGGGTTCTTGGTGAGCAGTCTGCAAAAAATCTCCGTGGAGGAAAAATGGAAGATGTAATATTTGCAGGTACTGAGATCCGTAAGCCTATGGGATTTGCAAGTGTATCCATATATTTTGACAACGCAGATAGAAGTTTAAACATGCCTTATGACGAGGTTGTTGTATCCAGACGTGTTTATCGTTCAGGTGAAAGTGAATATAAGATAAATGGAGCTGCCTGCAGACTCAGGGATATTGAAGAATTATTCTATGACACAGGTGTTGGCCAGGAAGGTTATTCAATAATTGGCCAGGGAAGAATCGACAGAATCTTAAGTGGCAAAAAAGACGACAAGAGAGAGTTGTTTGAAGAAGCCGCAAGCATAGTTACATTTAAAAAGCGTAAAGAAAAGGCAATTAAGGAGCTTAAGGCTGAGGAGGAGAACCTTACCCGTATAAGAGATATTAATGTTGAGCTTGAGGCAAGACTTGAACCTCTCAGAGAAGCTTCAGAAAATGCCAGAAAATATTTAAGCTTATATGAAGAATTAAAAGAATTTGACTGCTCTTTATATGTGCTTAAATCCGATGAGTACAGAAAGGATTTGAGTAAATATAACGGGCTGTTGGCAGATGTGCAGTCACAGTTTGACGAAGCAAATGAAAAGCTTGAAAAAGCAAAGACAGAATATTCAGCAATCGAAGAAACTGTCGTAACTATAGAATCTGAAGAAGAGAAATACAGAATACATTCTAATGAAATCAATGAGCTTATTTCAGGAATCCAGACTAAGCTGACTGTATTTAGGGAGAAGATTTCTTCTAATGAAAGAAGAAAGAATGAGCTGGAAACTTCAAAAGCTGACCTCTGTTCTGATATTGAGCATAAAAAGGCAGAGATTGCAGAAATAGATGGTGATATTGAAAAGTTAAATGAAAAGATTTCAGAGATTGCCCATAGGGAATCTGATCTGACTGAGAAAAAGGATGCCATTCAGAAAAAGAGCGAAAGAATTTCCGTTAACAGACATTCTGTTTCCGAGGATATGATTAGCTGTGTAAGGGCTCAGGCGCGTACAAGAAGTGAGATTGAAAATTTAGAATACAATATCAGAATTTTAAATGAGAGATTAAGCAGTGCCAATGACAGTCAGAAAGACTTAAATGACGATTATGAAACTCTTGCTGAATCTGTAAGTAATGCCGAAAAGGAAAATGCAGCCCTTAAAGATAATCTGACTAAACTGGAAAATGAAAAAGCTTCCATTCAGAATGATATGCAAAAGCTTAAATCTCTAGAAAATAACAGCAGTGCAGAGCTTAATAATATCCAAAGCATGTTAATTAAGAGTGAATCTGAGCTTTCAGCATTACATGGTATCGCAGAGCGTTATGATGGTTATGTTCGAAGTGTAAAGCGTGTTATGGAACTTGCAAAGAACAATAAGGATATTTTAGGTGTTATTGCAGATGTAATTTTCACAGATAAACAGTATGAAGTTGCCGTTGAAACAGCATTTGGCAGCAGATTACAGAATATCATTACAACAGATGAAAAGACTGCCAAGGGTGCCATTGACATTCTTATAAAAGAAAAGGCCGGAAGAGCAACATTTATCCCACTTTCATCCGTAAAAAGTATGGATAAGAAGATAAATGAAAGATATTTATCTGAGCCAGGAGTAATCGGAACCTGTGATTCTGTTATTAAAACAGATGAAAGATTTGAAAAAATCGTTAAGAGTATGGTTTCAAATGTTTTAATCGTAGATACGGCAGATAATGCCATTGCTCTCCAGAAAAAGAGTGGTTCTACTCTCAGAATAGTTACTTTAAGAGGTGAATTGTTAAATCCTGGCGGTTCAATTACAGGTGGATCATTTAAGAATAATGACAACCTTCTTTCAAGAAGCAATAAGATTGCAGATCTGACTAAAGAAGTTAATACCTTAAAGCTCTCATATGGTGAAAGTGCAAAGAAGTTAGAAGATATCAGAACTCAGATAAATGCTTTAGAGATAAAGGAAAATGATATTAACATAGACATTTCAGAATGTCGTACATCTATTGAGATATCTGGAAATAACATCAATAACATGAACATTTCCCTTACTGAATTACAGTCCAGAATTAACAGTGAAAATGTTTCTGATATTGAAGACCTTCTAATTAAGCATAAGAATGATTTAGTCAGAAAGCAGGATGAGCTTGATTCACTGGAAAAGAGTGAAGAGTCAATTAAGGCTGATAATAATACAATTCTTGCAGAATCAGAGAGATTAAATGCAGAGATTGATGAGATAAATACTGCATTGTCCGCCGTTAATATAGAGAAGTCTGAAGTTAACGGTAAGGTGGAATATTTCAACAGCATTAAGCTCAGAATTCAGAATGAAATCAGGAATCTGGAAAATAGCATAGACAATGTTAAACAGCAGATTGAAACTATTACTTCTGAAATGGATGAATATAATAACAATATTCAGACTGAAACAGAGAATTTAAATGCTAAGAAAGAAGAGGCATTTGCTCTTAATTCTAATATTTCTGAATATGTTAACAAGAGAAAGAGTTGTTCATATAAGCTTAAGGAACTTGCTACTGTAAGAGAGTCATTATCAGAGCAAATTTCTCTTTTAGATAAAGAATTATCAAGACTTTCATCAAAGATAGAAAAGATTGAATATGAATCTGACAGAATTACGGAATATATGTGGTCTGAATATGAACTGACATATTCTTATGCAAAAGAGAAAAGTAATCCGAAATATGATAATATAAATGATATTACCGCGAATATTAAGGCATTAAAGGATAAAATCAAATCGCTTGGCAATGTCAATGTAAATGCAATTGATGAGTACAATCAGGTTAAGGAAAGATACGAATTCTTATCCACCCAGTACAATGACCTGGTTGAAGCTACTAATTCTCTTAAAAAGGTTATCACAGAATTAGACAGAGAGATGCGTAAGCAGTTTGAAACAAACTTTGAGCTGATTAAGGCGAGCTTTAAGAAGACATTCAGAAGTCTTTTCGGTGGTGGTACTGCAAGTATTGAATTAGAAAATGCAGATGATGTATTAGAGTCTGACATTATTATTACTGCAAAGCCACCGGGTAAGAAGCTGACAAATATGATTCAGCTTTCAGGTGGTGAAAGGGCACTTACAGCCATTGCATTACTATTTGCAATTCAGAGTCTGAAGCCTTCATCATTTTGTCTTTTAGATGAAATTGAGGCTGCCCTTGATGATGCAAATGTTACAAGATTTGCAAACTACTTACATAAGTTATCCGATAACACCCAGTTTATTGTTATCACTCACAGAAGGGGTACAATGAACGAAGCGGACAGATTATATGGTATTACAATGCAGGAAAAGGGCGTTTCCAAACTCGTTTCGGTTGAGCTGGAAACGGAATAACAGGGAGATGTAATGGGATTTTTTTCAAAGTTAAAAGCAGGCTTAAGTAAAACAAGAGCCAATATTGTATCCGGATTTAATAGTGTATTCACAGGCAGAAGCGCTATTGATGACGATTTCTATGATGATCTTGAAGAAATCATGATTATGGGTGACATGGGTGTCAGAGCCACAGATGAAATTCTTGATGATCTCAGAGAAAAGGTTAAAAAGAATAAGATTAAGGAACCTGCTGAATGTAAGCAGTTACTTATTGATTCTATCAGAGAAAAGATGGATATCGGTGAAAATGAGTACAGATTTGAAAATGAAAAGTCTGTAGTTCTTGTTATCGGTGTAAATGGTGTAGGTAAAACAACATCTGTAGGTAAGCTTGCTTCATCATTTAAATCACAGGGTAAGAAGGTTCTCCTTGCTGCGGCTGATACATTCAGAGCCGGTGCTATTGAACAGCTTAAGGTCTGGGCTGAGCGTAGTGGTGTTGATATTATTGCTCAGGGTGAAGGTTCAGATCCTGCGGCAGTTGTATTTGACTCTGTTCAGGCTGCAAAGGCGAGAGATACTGATATCTTAATTGCCGATACTGCAGGAAGACTTCATAACAAGAAGAACCTTATGAACGAGCTCTCAAAGATCAACAGAGTAATTGACAGAGAGTATCCTGGAGTATACAGAGAAAACCTTATTGTTCTCGATGCTACAACAGGTCAAAATGCCATTCAGCAGCTTAAGGAATTCAACGATGTTACAGATATTACAGGTATTATCCTTACAAAGATGGATGGTACTGCAAAGGGTGGTATCGTAGTTGCAATTCAGGCTGAATTTGGTATTCCTGTTAAATATATCGGTGTAGGTGAGAAGATTGAGGATCTTCAGAAGTTTGATTCTAACAGCTTCGTTGAGGCTCTCTTTGATGATTCAGAAGTTGATAATGATGATGAAGAAACATCATTTGTTGGATTAGGAGATGATGAGGATGAACTCTTCTATCACACATCAGATGAAACTGCTTCAGAAGAAGAGACTTCAGAGGAAAATGCTGACAACGCAGAAGCTGCTGAAGGTCAGACAGATGAGGGCAATGAAACTTCTGATGAGGATGAAGAAGAGTTATCTGCATTTGAGCTTGGTGAAATCTTCAAACAGGGAATCGGTGATGTTCTCTCTGCAGACAGCGATGACATTTTAGGTGATGGTAATAATATGGCAGCAGAAAATGTTGAAGCTGAAGAGGCAGAAGACAATACATCTGAGAAAGCTGACAGAATAGTAGCTGAAGAGGTTAAGGCAGTAGAGGAAGTTATCGAAGATACTTCAGATGCTGCTGAATCAGATGTTGAGGAAACAACAGATAACGCTGATGAAGATACAGAAGATACATCAGAAGAAACTTCTGAAGAAGAGTCAGAAAATGATGAAGCGGAAGAAGAACAGCCTAAGAAAAAGAAAGGCTTCTTCAGCTGGTTCAGAGGATAATATAATTAACTATATTAATCTGATTAATTTTATAAATATAAAAAATTAAAAACAAAATACTAAATAGGACAACAATTATGGAAGAGTTAACATTAGAAAAATTTAAAGAGGCAGCTAAAAAAGTAAAAGAGGTCACAGCAGGCACTCCCCTTATACATAGTGACTTTTTCAGTAGCATGTGCGGTAATGAAATATATTTAAAGCCTGAAAATATGCAGTTTACAGGTGCATACAAGTTAAGAGGTGCATATTACAAAATCAGCACAATGACTGATGAGGAAAGAAAGAAGGGATTAATTACAGCTTCTGCCGGCAACCATGCACAAGGTGTGGCATATGCTGCATCAAAGTACGGCGTTAAGGCAACAGTGGTTATGCCTACTAGCACACCTCTTATCAAGGTTAACAGAACAAAGGGATATGGCGCAGAAGTAGTTCTCTACGGTGATGTTTATGATGAGTCATGTAACTACGCCATGAAGTTAGCTGAGGAGCAGGGACTTACATTTGTACATCCATTTAACGATCTTGATGTTGCTACAGGTCAGTCATCTGTTGCAATGGAAATCTTAGAAGAGCTTCCTGATGCAGATTACATCCTTGTTCCTGTAGGTGGAGGTGGTCTTGTTACAGGTGTTGCTACACTTGTTAAGATGATTTCACCAAGAACAAAGGTTATCGCAGTAGAGCCTGAAGGCGCTAACTGTTTACAGGAGTCTATTAAGGCAGGTCACGTTGTAACACTTCCTGAAGTAAATACAATTGCTGACGGTACAGCCGTTAAGACACCTGGCGATAAGCTTTTCCCTTATATTGCAGAAAATATCGACGATGTAATTACAGTTCCTGATGAAGAACTTATTGTTGCATTCCTTGATATGGTTGAAAACCACAAGATGATCGTAGAAAACTCAGGTTTACTTTCTGTTGCAGCTGCCAAGCATATTCATGCAACAGGTAAGAAGATTGTATCTATTCTTTCCGGCGGTAACATGGACGTTATTACAATGTCTTCAGTTGTACAGCAGGGTCTTGTACTCAGAAGCAGAATATTTACTGTATCTGTACTTCTTCCGGATAAACCTGGTGAATTAGTTAAGGTTGCAGACATCATTGCTCAGGCAAAGGGTAATGTAATCAAGCTTGCACATAACCAGTTTGTAAGTATTAACAGAAATGCAGCAGTTGAATTAAGAATTACAATTGAAGCATTTGGTAATGAACATAAGAATGAAATAGTTGCGGCACTTGAAGCCGGAGGATTAAAGCCTCGTCTTGTAAAGGTTAGAATGTAATATTTTTAATACACCCTGTTTGACATTATATCAACAGGGTGTTATTATTCTTTTAATGCTTTATCACTTTAGTATGTTAAATTATTAAATTAATTTATATAACATACTTTTGTGATATAATAATAGAATATATTAAAGTAAAAACTGACTAAACTAAATTAAATAAATTATATTCAATTAACTAGATTATACTAATTTAACCTGATTAATTTAATTTTGTTTAGATCAGACGTAAATTAAGATTTTAATTTTACATATACAAGGGGATCCTTATGAAAAAAGATTTATTACATACGCCGGAAGGGGTAAGAGACATATATGGTAAAGAATGTCTTGAAAAGAGAAAGATAATAGGTGCACTTGAAAATGTGTGTAGCAATTTTGGTTTTAAAAATATAGATACACCTACATTTGAGTTCTTTGATGTATTCAATCAGGAAAGAGGCACAATTCCTTCAAATGAGATGTTTAAGTTTTTTGATCACCACGGTAACACATTAGTGCTCAGACCGGACGTTACACCTGCAATTGCAAGATGTGCCGCAAAGTATTTCGGCAATACAGAAACACCTGTAAAGCTTTTCTATACTGAAGATGTATTTATTAATTATGAAAATGCATACAGAGGTCAGTTAAAGGAAACAACAACAATCGGTGCAGAGCTTATCGGAAATGGCACTGAGGATGAAGACTTTGAGATTATCTGTCTTGCCATCGACTGCTTAAAGAAGAGCGGACTTGAGAACTTCCAGGTTGAAGTTGGTAATGTAAGTTTCTATGACGGTCTTATTGGAGAGGTTTGTACAACAAAGGACGAAAAGGAAGAGTTAACAAATCTTATTATAGAAAAGAATTTTTTAGCCGTAGAAGAGTTTTTAGATGAGCTTAACTGTGAAGAGTCAGTAAAGCATGCGTTACTTACACTTCCTGGATTATTTGGTCTTGAAGCTGATGTTTTAGACAAAGCAAGAGAATTAACTAATAATGAAACAAGCCTTGCTGCAATCGATCATCTTTCAAAGCTGTATAATAAATTATGTCAGTATGGATATGGAAAGTACATTTCATTTGATATCGGTTCATTAAGCGAGCATATGTACTACACAGGCGTAATCTTTAAGGCATATACATTTGGTACAGGAAATGCTGTATTAAGTGGTGGCCGTTATGACAACCTTATCGGTCAGTTCGGTAAGGAGAGAGCTTCAATCGGTTTCTCACTTGCAGTAGACAGACTTATCGGTGCAATAAAGAGACAGAATATTCCAATTTCTTTAAATAAGAATGGTTCACTTATTGTATATGATGCCAAATCATCTGATATGGCATTAATCGAGGCCATTACACTTAGAAACAACGGAATCAGAGCAGGTTTATATCCTTTAAACTTAGATAAGGATGCATACAGAAAGCTCGCTGCAGATGATAACTACGAAAAAATAACATTTATAGAAAATAATGAGAGAAAGGAGGAGCTTGTATGAGATATCTTACAATTGCACTTGCAAAGGGAAGACTTGCCAATCATGCAGTAGATCTTTTTGAAAAGATTGGCGTTACATGTGATGAAATCAAGGATAAGGACACAAGAAAGCTTATATTTACCAATGAAGAACTTAAGATCAAATTCTTCTTATCAAAGCCAAGTGACGTACCTACATATGTAGAATATGGTGCGGCAGATATCGGTATTGTAGGTAAGGATACAATCCTTGAAGAAAACAGAAAGTTATTCGAAGTACTTGATCTTGGATTAGGTAAATGCAGAATGTGTGTATGTGGTCCGGAAAGTGCTGCTGAGAAGCTTAAGAATCATGAGCTTATCAGAGTAGCAACAAAGTATCCGCACATTGCAAAAAACTATTTTTTTGATGAAAAGAGACAGACTGTTGAGATTATCAAACTTAATGGTTCAGTTGAACTTGCTCCTCTTGTAGGACTTTCAGAGGTTATAGTTGATATCGTTGAAACAGGAAGTACTCTTAAAGAGAACGGACTTAAGGTTCTTGAAGAGGTATGTCCTTTATCAGCAAGAATTGTTGTTAACCAGGTTAGCATGAAAATGGAAAATGAACGTATTTCACGAATTATAGACAGTATCAGGGAGGTTATATAATGAAAGTTGTAAATATTACTGAAGACTCCATCAAAGACTTATTAAAGAGTCTCTTAAAGAGAAGCCCAATTAACTATAGAGAACAGGAAGATGCCGTAAATAACATCTTAACAAATGTTAAAGACAATGGTGATCTTGCATTATTTGAATATACAGAAAAGTTCGACAAGGTAAAGCTTACAGCAGAAACAATTAAGGTTACTGACGAGGAAATCGCAGAAGCTTACGAGCAGGTAGATGATGAGCTTATCAGAGTTATCAGACTTGCTATGAAGAATATCGAAGACTATCATGAAATGCAGAAAGAGGAGAGCTGGTTTGATTCTAAGCCTGACGGAACAATCCTCGGACAGAAGATTACACCATTAAGCAGAGTTGGTGTATACGTTCCGGGTGGTAAAGCTGCTTATCCATCATCAGTTCTTATGAATGTTATTCCTGCAAAGGTTGCTGGCGTTGATGAAATCATCATGTGTACTCCTCCGGGACATGACGGAAAAGTTTATCCTACAACTCTTGTTAGTGCCAAGGAAGCTGGCGTAGATACAATTTACAAGGTTGGTGGTGCACAGGCTATCGGTGCTCTTGCATACGGTACAGAGTCAATTCCACAGGTTGATAAGATTGTAGGTCCTGGTAACATTTTCGTTGCACTTGCCAAGAAGGCTGTATTTGGTTATACAGGTATCGATTCAGTTGCAGGTCCTTCAGAAATCCTTGTACTTGCTGATGAGACGGCTAATCCAAGATATGTTGCAGCTGACTTACTTTCACAGGCTGAGCATGATCAGCTTGCATCTGCAATCCTTGTTACAACAAGCTTAGAGGTTGCTGAGAAAGTTCAGGCTGAAATCGAAGGATTTGTTAAGGATCTTGAAAGAAAAGACATTATTCAGGCTTCTCTTGATAATTACGGATATATCCTTATAGCAGAAGATATGGATACAGCAATCGACGCAGTAAATGCTATTGCTTCAGAGCACTTAGAGATCGTAACAAAGGATCCATTTGGAACAATGACAAAGGTAAGAAATGCGGGAGCTATTTTCCTTGGTGAATCAAGCTCAGAGCCACTTGGTGACTACTTCGCAGGTCCTAACCACGTTCTTCCAACAAATGGTACAGCAAGATTCTTCTCACCACTCGGTGTAGATACATTTGTTAAGAGATCAAGCATCATTTCATATTCAAGAGATGCTTTAAGAAATATCCACAATGAAATCGAGACATTTGCAAAGGCAGAAGGTCTTACAGCTCATGCAAATTCAATTAAGGTCAGATTCGAAGACGAGGAATAATCAGACTATGGATAATAAGAGAACAGCAACAATACACAGAAAGACAAATGAAACTGATATTGAGATTACAATTAACCTTGACGGTACAGGAAAAGGAGATGTAAGCACAGGAATCGGTTTCTTCGACCACATGCTTTTAAGCTTAGCAAGACACGGTTTATTTGATCTTACCGTAAAGGTTAAAGGTGACCTGGAAGTAGATTGTCACCACACAATCGAAGATACAGGTATAGTTCTCGGTATGGCCATCGATGAGGCTGTAGGAGAAAAGAAGGGAATTAAGAGATACGGTTCATGTATCCTTCCTATGGATGAAGCATTAGTACTTACAGCTATTGATTTATCAGGAAGACCATATCTTGTATTTGATTGCGATTTAACAGCACCTATGATTGGTGAATATGATACTCAGATGACAAGAGAGTTCTTCTACGCAGTGACATCTTCAGCAAAGATGAATCTTCACATAAAGAAGATTTACGGAATAAATGATCATCACATAGTTGAGGCATGCTTTAAATCATTTGCAAAGTCTCTTATGGAGGCTGTTTCAATCAATCCTAGAATTACTGATGTATTATCGACTAAGGGTACAATTTAAAGGAGAATACATATGATTTTATTACCTGCCATTGATTTAAAAGACGGTAAATGTGTAAGACTTAGAAAAGGCGATTTTAACGAAAAGACAGTATATTCTGATGAGCCTTGGGAAATTGCAAAGGGTTTTGAAGAGGCCGGAGCAGAGATTATACACTTAGTTGATTTGGACGGAGCTCTTGTAGGTCACTCTGTAAATGCAGATGTTATTAAGAAGATTACATCATCTGTTAACATTCCATGTGAATTAGGTGGTGGTATCAGAAGTATCGAAGCCATTGAAGCAGCCGTTAATTTAGGTGTATCAAGAGTTATCCTTGGAACAATAGCAGTATCTGATCCAGACTTCGTTACAAAGGCTGTTGAAATGTTCGGCCCTGAGAAAATAGTTGTTGGTATCGATGCAAAAGAAGGAATGGTTGCAACTCACGGCTGGGATACAGTAAGTAATGTGACAAGCGTTGATCTTGCCCTTGATATGAAAAAGAGAGGCGTAAGAACAATCATTTATACTGATATCGCAAGAGATGGTATGTTAAGTGGCCCAAATGTTGAGCAGACACTTAAGTTAAAAACCGAAACAGGAATGACTGTAATCGCTTCAGGTGGTGTGTCATGTCTTGATGACCTTATTAAGCTTAATGAAAGCGGTATTGACGGATCAATAATCGGTAAGGCTATTTATGAGAACAAAATTGATCTTAAAGAAGCAGTAAGGAGATTAAATTGATTAAGAAAATAATTCCAGCACTGTATGTAAATGTATCTGATGTACAGGGTGATATCTCATTTAAAATATACAGAGATAAGGACAGAACTGACGAAATCACAGGAGATTTAGTTACTGTCTGTGAAGCATTTGAACAGAATGGTGCAGATGCAATCATCTTATTCTGCAATGCCGGTACTGATGAAGCTCACGACAGCTTTATTTACTCAGTAAGAGACATTACAAGAAGCATTGATATACCCCTTTATGTTGGTGGAACAGTTAACAGACTTGAAGATGTTAAGAAGTACCTTTACGCAGGAGCTGCCAAGGCAATCGTTAAGGAAAACAGCTTTGATAAGTTAAATGGAGACGATTTACTCGTTGCATCAATTGAGAGATTTGGTGACGATAAGATTGCAATCGATAATGAAAACTCAATTCTTGTTTCTGACAATGATGATGTTAAGAGAGAAGTAATCACTGTTGAAGATAAAAAAGAGATGGATTCAATAATGACATCCGAATTAATCTACGGTGTTACAGGAAGCTTTTTAACAGATGTTAGCTTTGACTTCTACAAGAAGAAAGAAGAGCTTGTAAAGGACGGTATCGATGTAAATATTTCAATTCCTAACTTTACATTTGACGACTTCAATGTTGATGAAAAGGGACTTATCCCTGTTATCGTTCAGGATTATAAAACTGACGAAGTGCTTATGATGGCATATATGAACAGAGAAGCATTTGAAAAGACATGCAGCTCCGGCAAAATGACATACTTCAGCAGAAGCCGTCAGTCAATCTGGATTAAGGGTGAAACAAGCGGACATTTCCAGTTTGTTAAGGAATTAAAGATTGACTGCGATCAGGATACACTTCTTGCAAAGGTTAAGCAGTTAGGTGCAGCGTGTCACACTAACAATTACAGCTGTTTCTACAGAGATGTACTTGAAAGTAAGGATACAAGCACAAATCCTCTTAAGGTATTCAATAAGATTATGGCTACCATAAGAGACAGAAAGAATAATCCTAAGGAAGGTTCATATACAAATTATCTGTTTGATAAGGGTATTGATAAGATACTTAAGAAGTGTGGAGAGGAAGCTACAGAAATTATTATTGCAGCAAAGAATCCTAATCCTGAAGAGATAAAGTACGAAATTGCCGATTTCTTATACCATGTAATGGTGCTTATGGAATTAAAGGGCGTTACATGGGAAGATATCATAAAAGAACTTGATAATAGATAAAATTCTTTATACAATTAAGAAATACTGAAAATTAATAATTTACATGCAAATAGTAAACTAAACACAGCTTACTAAAGCGAAAAGAGGCATACTTTGATTAGGATTTCGGACTATTTTTTTGAAAAATATTATGACAGAATTATGAATGCCATTTCTCATAAGCCTAAATATAAAAAAGCGATTAAGGTTATGGACCTTACACTTCCGCTTATGGTTGGTTCCTCATACGCGCTTGCTGTATTAAATGCACACAGACATTATGGAAGAGAATCTCTCATGTATATGGTTGGTATTCCGGCTGTGGCATTTTCTTCAGTAGCCGTAGCGAGAAAGTTTATCAACCAGAAAAGACCTTATGAGAAATACAATTACAAGCCACTTGTAAACAGAAAGAAGAAAGGAAACTCAATGCCGAGTCTCCACACATTTTCTGCGGCTTTAATTGCGGCATCTGTATCATATTATTATCCTGTTGCAGGTATGCTTCTCTGGGTAGCTGCTTGTTTAATAGCTATCACAAGAGTAATGACAGGAGTACATCATTTTAGAGATGTATTTGTGGCTCTTTTGCTTGGTGTATTAATGAAATTCACAGCATTTGCAAGAGAATTTGATGATTAATTAAATATTTTGAGTAGTACGGATAGTCGCTGCATTGCAGAGGAAAGTCCGGGCTTCAAAGGGCAGGACGCCAGATAACGTCTGGTGGAGGCGACTCTAAGGAAAGTGCAATAGAAAAGAAACAGCCTATATGGTGATGGTGGAATGGCAGTGTAAGAGACTACCGCATTGCTGGTAACAGTAATGGTCAATGCAAACCCCGTCCGAAGCAAGATCAGAACAAAAGCTATACGATTGCCCGTCGTGCTTTTAGGTAGATCGCGTTAAGTGGTGCGGTGACGCATCAAGAAAGATAGATGATTATCCAAGACATAACCCGGCTTATAGTATTGCTCAAAATGTTTATTTTCTGATACATTTTCTGTGCTTTTTCTGAAAAAGCATTCGGAAAGTGCAATAAAACGGCTATTTATTCGTATTTGGACGTTTTTACTTAATGTCCGCAAATAGTATGGATATAGACTTGTTTCATTGACATTAGTTGTATTTTGCTATAGTATCAAAACAATCATGGATTACTGCATATTTATGTATTTTTCAATGTTTTAGTTTTATTATTATATAATTTTTGTAATGCAATATTTGCTTTTTAGGAGGAAATGAAAAGTATGAATCGCGAAGAAGCATATGTACTTTGGTTTGACGAGTTAAGAAGAGAAGATGTTGAGCTTGTTGGTGGTAAATCATCATCACTTGGTGAACTTACATCTGCTACTAAGGTTCCAGTACCTTATGGCTTTGCAACTACAGCACACGGTTACCGTCACTTTATGGAGACAACAGGTCTTGAGCCACGTATCCGTGCAGAGCTTGCTAAGCTTACAGACGTTGAGGATTCAGCTCTTCTTCGTGAAGTAACAGCTAACATCAGAGAGATGATCTGCGAGCAGGAAATGCCTGAAGACCTCGCTGAAGCTATCCGTGTTGCTTATGAAGAACTCGGTGAGAAGATGAATGACAAAGATCCTTTTGTTGCTGTTCGTTCAAGTGCTACAGCAGAAGATCTTCCAGACGCAAGTTTTGCTGGTCAGCAGGATACATACCTTAACGTTAAGGGTGCAGACGTTGTTATCCAGAAGATTAAGGAATGTTACGCTTCAACATTCACAGATAGAGCTACATACTATCGTGAGAAGCAGGGATATGATCATATGACAGTTGCTCTTTCTGCTACAGTTCAGATGATGGTATTCTCAAAGGCTGCAGGTGTTATGTTCACAGTTGATCTCGTTACAGGTAGTGATGATTCTATCATTATCGAAGCATCATACGGTCTTGGTGAGTACGTTGTTCAGGGTACAGTTACACCAGATAACTTTACAATTGACAAGAATACTCTTGAAATCAAGAACAGAATTATTAACGATAAGCCTATCAAGTTAGTTAGAAAAGCTGAAGGCGACGTTGTTGAAGAAGTTGTTCCTGCTGAAGAAAGAAAAGCTCAGGCTATCACAGATGAGCAGGTTAAGGAATTAGCTACATATGCTAAGGCAATCGAAAAGCATTACGGTTGCTACATGGATATGGAGTGGGGCGTAGACGAAAGAGATAACAAGGTATGGTTACTCCAGGCTCGTCCAGAGACAGTTTGGTCACAGAAGAAAAAGAATGGTGAGACATCAGCTACTTCTGAGTCATCAGACAATATCGATCTTGATCCAATCGTTCAGGGTCTTCCAGCTTCTCCTGGTAAGGCTGCAGGTAAGGCACACGTTATCCTCGATCCGGCTCTTATTGATGAGTTCAAGGAAGGCGAAATCCTTGTTACAACAATGACAGCTCCTGACTGGGTTCCAGCTATGAAGAAGGCTAAGGCTATCATCACAGACGCTGGTGGTATGACATGTCACGCTGCTATAGTTGGTCGTGAGCTTGGTATTCCTTGTATCGTTGGTACAAGAAGCCGTTCACAGGCTGCTACAGAAGTAATTAAGGATGGTATGGACATTACAGTTGATGCTACTAACGGTGTAGCATACGACGGTATTGTTGATAGTATCGTTAAGAAGGAAGCTCCAGCAGCAGCAACAACTGTAGCTGAAGCAGTTCCTGTAACAGGTACAAAGGTATACATGAACCTTGGTAACCCTGACTTAGCTGAAAAGCATGGTCAGCTTCCATGTGATGGTATCGGTCTTATGCGTGAAGAGTTCATCTGGACAACATTCATCCATGAGCATCCACTTCACCTTATCGAGACAGGCCGTTCAGAAGAAGCTGTTAACAAGCTTGCTGACGGTATGAGAAAGGTTTGTCAGGCACTTGCACCTCGTCAGGTTGTACTTCGTCTCTCAGACTTCAAATCAAGCGAATATCGTGATTTAACAGGTGGCGATAAGTTTGAGCCACATGAACCAAGTGCACTTCTTGGTTGGAGAGGAGCATCTCGTTACTACGATCCTAAGTATCTTCCAGCTTTCAAGCTTGAGCTTAAGGCTATCAAGAAGGTACGTGAGGAGTTCGGTTTCAAGAACCTCATGGTTATGATTCCATTCTGCCGTACAGTTAAGGAAGCAGAAGTTGTTACAGGTATCATGGCTGAAGAAGGTCTTGTAAGAAGCGCAGACTTCAAGATCTGGCTTATGGCTGAGATTCCATCTAACATCATCCTTGCTGACCAGTTCAACAAGTTCGTTGATGGTTACTCAATCGGTTCTAACGATCTTACAATGCTTGTTCTTGGTGCAGACCGTGACAACGAAACAGTACAGCACATTTATGATGAGCGTAATTTAGCTGTTAAGCGTGCAATCCGTCACCTTATCGAAGTTGCTCACAAGGATGGAAAGACAGTTTCTATCTGTGGTCAGGCTCCTAGCGTATACCCAGAGCTTTGCGAATTCTTAATTAAGAGTGGTATCGATTCAATCTCTGTTAACCCAGATGCAGTTGTAGCTACTAAGAAGTCAGTTGCACAGATCGAGCAGAGAATGGTTATGGATGCTCTTACAGGAAAAGGTAAGGCTGATACAGAAGATTACACATGGTAATTAATTACGCAGTAATTATCTGAAATCATTGAAATAAAGGCATATGCTGATTCAGTATATGTTTACACATAAAAAGAACCCCGGCACATTCGTGCCGGGGTTCTTTTGTTATTCATATTTAAGGTTTTAATCAGATTGCTTTAAACAATGTTCTTATGTAGATTGATTGAAGCATCTGATGATTAAATATTATCTGTAACAAATTATCTATAATAAATTATAAGTAACTAATTATAAATAATTGATAATATATAATCTCTTCTCAATATCCTTGAATCCCATAGGGCCAAGTTCTGTAATTAACTGGTTGAACTTTTCATCAGAGTAATTGTCTCCGGCAATATCCTTTGCCTTTCTCTGCATTTCAAGAACTTCCTCTAATCCAAGAGCTTTAATTGCATATGAACCAGGATTAGCTGTTACAGCGTTGTATAAATCATCCTGAACTGCGCTGTCTCTTATTCCATAACCTGATAAGAAACTTCTAAGATCATCAAATGATTTACCATAGTAGTTAACATCGATATCAATCTTAGCGTAGATTGCATTGTAACCGAAGTTATAGTACTTAGCTACAGTCTTTGAACCTAAATCAGCTGAGTCGTTGTATGTATATGCAAGATATTCAGCATATGATGCAAATCCTTCAGTGTAGCCACTGTTCATTGTAAAGTATCTTACAGGATCTTCAGAACCGTTATTAATCTGATCTGCTAAATATGTAGTCTGGTACATATGACCTGCATAACCTTCATTTGCAAGGATTGTAAATAAATCTCTTGAGTAATTTACAGCATTCTTATTAAGAATGAATTTACCCTTGTTGATGTTATCAAGTGGAGGAGCAATATATTCTGCAGCGTCAGCAAAATATTTTCCGCCATTTTCCATGTATTCAACAGTATATTCTGCATTTACAGCAGTTGGGAAATGCTCATTTGTAATATTTTTTAACTTAGATAAAATTTCGCCAGGTTCACCATCTGTTGAATATGATTTGTATTTCTTCTGGTCTGAGCTGCTTGTACCGTCTAAGCCTCTGAAGAACTGCTCTAAGTAAGCAGCGTTCATTGCGTAATATTCATCAACTGTCTTGCCTGCGCCAATAGAACTCTCTAAAAGCTGTTCGTAGTATGACTTACAGTTAGCCTGTTCAGATAAAGAACCTGAATATGTATGTCCTGCTAAATCAGGGTAGGCTGTATTTGCAATCTGGCCATCGAGGTAAGAATTGATTTCATCGTAGGCTTTCTGCTGTTTGAAGCTGAGTGATGAATAGTCAAATGATGAAAGTCTATTCTTTAATTCTGTAAATGAATTAGCATTGAAGCTGTATTTACCTTCCGCAACACCGTAATTTTCAGGATGCTCCATGCCTGCGTTGTTAGTACCAGCGTCAGCTGATACTACAAGGTTAAGTAATTCGTTGGTGAAGCTGTTGAAATCAGAATTATCTGTTTCGGAAGCAGCTATAGGCGTTGTACTTGCCTTTTCAGGATCCAATGATTCAGGAGTGTCCTTTGATGCACCAAGAAACAGACTTCTGTAAATGTTTGGGTTAAATCTTATGATTCCCCATGCCAGAAGAATTGATACACCAGCTAAGAATACAATAAGGATTACGATTCTCTTCGGTGTAAAAAACTTCTTTTTAGAAGTATCTTTGAAAGATGTGCTCATAATGTTCCTTTCTTATGTATAGTTTTAAAGAATATTATATACAATTTTGTGGTACTTGTCCTATATTTATTAAGGCAATAAGTGTGATTGTCCTATGTTAACAAGTGCATTTATGAAACCTTACCATATAAAATTAAGAAATTTGATATTCAAACTAAATTTATGGCCGTTTCGGGTTGATAAAAACTGCTCTATAAAATATAGTTAATGTATAAGAAAAGTCGGGAGGAGTAGTATATGATTTTTTATCTGATCGGTATCGCACTTATACTTCTCGTTAGTATTTATATGAATAAAATAAGTACTAAGATTGGTTTACCTGCAGTATTGGCATTTATATTATTCGGAATGTTCCTTGGAGCCAGTGGATGGATAAATGACTTCTCAGTTGCGCTTGATACTTCAGAAACATTATGTTCTGTAGCGCTTGTTTTCATTATGTTCTTTGGAGGTTTCGGTACGAACTGGAAGGAAGCGAGAAAGACGGCAGTTCCTTCTATTCTGTTATCTACCGTGGGAGTAGTATCCACAGGTGTTATCACAGGATTGTTCTGTCACTTCGCACTTCAGATGCCAATATTGGAAAGTATGCTTATCGGAGCAGTTCTTTCCTCAACAGATGCAGCAACAGTGTTCTCCATCTTAAGATCAAGAAGTCTGAGTTTAAAATATAATACAGCTTCAATCCTTGAAGTAGAAAGTGGTAGTAATGACCCTATTGCATATACAATGACAGCAATATTCATTTCACTTCTTCAGGGCTCAGGAAGCGCAGGTTCAATTGCCTATATGATATTTGCACAGGTTGTATACGGATTCGGTATAGGTGTGGGTATTGCGCTTATAGGTGTATTTATCGTTAAGAGAACGAGCCCTGAAACAGGTGCGGGCTTTAGAATGATGTTCTTCTTAGCATTTGCAATGCTTGCATATGGCATACCTGTTGCAGTAGGAGGAAATGGTTACCTCAGTGTATACATTGTAGGTATTATCATGGGTAACGCTAAGCTCAAAGGAACTGCGGACGTAATGAATTTCTTTGACGGTGTTACAGCATTCATGCAGATTCTTATTTTCTTCCTGCTTGGAATGCTTTCAACTCCTGCATCATTTATAAATGTATGGATTCCGGCAATTTTAATTGCTGTATTCCTCACATTTGTATCAAGACCATTAAGTGTATTTGCTTTAATGGCTCCATTTAAAGCGAAGATTAATCAGATGAGCCTGGTGTCCTGGTCGGGACTCAGAGGTGCAACGTCCATAGTTTTTGCCATTTCGGCAACATTGATGGTTACACTTCAGAATGATATATTCCATATTGCATTCCTGGTTGTTTTGTTCTCCATGTTACTTCAGGGTACATTGTTACCTCTTGTATCAAAGAAGTTAAACATGCTTGATGATGAGGACAGTATCGCAAGAACATTTACCGACTATATGGAAGAAGCTCCTGTACAGTTCATCCAGTTCTCAATCCCACCTGAACATGAGTGGATAGGCCATACACTTAAAGACATTATTCTTCCACCTGAGACAATAGTAGTTCTAATTAAGCGTGGAAATGAAAATGTCATTCCTAAGGGAGATACACATTTTGAATGTGACGATAAGGTAATTCTCAGTGCCAAGACATTTGAAAAGGTTAAGGGAATAGAATTATCCGAGATTATCGTTCATAAGGATGACGGCTATGCAGGTCGAACAATAGCTGACATAGCAAGACATCTCGAATCAGATAAGCGAATTGTTATTATCAAGAGAGGTGAAGATGTAATAATTCCTAATGGTGATGTTGTACTCCAGAACGATGATATCGTTGTATTAAGTGAAATTGAAAATGTGGTAGATAAACACCACGACAAACATCATAAAGAAAAATTAATACGATAAGTTAATATAAAAATAAACCCCTTTGCAGCCGGTGTGAAATCACACACGGTTACAAAGGGGTTTTTATTATGTTAATTCAAACAGAATAAAACCTGACTGAATCATTTTCTTTAAGCATATTAATTTTAACATACCAATTTAATTATACTAATTTAACTATATCAGCTAATTAAAATAAGCCGTAAAATCAGATGATAGTTCCACCGTCCACTACATAGTCGCTGTCAGATCAGATGATAGTTCCGCCGCCCACTACATAGTCGCCGTCATAAAGAACTACTGCCTGACCCTTTGCAAATGCTCTCTGAGGCTCGTCAAATGTTACCTTAATGAGGTCATCTTCAATCTGCTCAACAATGGCAGGCTGTTCAACCATGTTGTATCTGGCACGGGCTTTAACCTTCATAGGCTTTTCAAGCTTATTAAATGGAATAAGGTTAATCTTGTTGGCAAATAACTCATGTGACATAAGCTCTTCGTCAGAAGCGAGAGTAACAGTGTTATCCTTTGCATTTTTTGAATATACAAACATAGGCTTTCCAAATGAAACGCCAAGTCCCTTTCTCTGGCCTATTGTGTAACGGATGATACCCTTATGTCTGCCGATAACATTGCCCTGCATATCAATGAAGTCACCTTCAGGATATTTCTTATCTGTATAGTTCTCTATAAATGAAGCATAATCAGTTCCTTTTACAAAGCAGATATCCATACTTTCGGCTTTCTTGGCATTGATAAATCCATTTTCTTCAGCTATTTCACGAACTTCTTCTTTAGTGAGAGAACCAAGAGGGAAAATGGTGTGAGCAAGCATATCCTGAGTCATGTTATATAAAACATATGTCTGATCCTTTTTAAGATCCTTAGACTTTCTCAGATTATATCTTCCTGTTTCCTCATTATATTCAATGACTGCGTAATGACCTGTTGCAACATAGTCATAATTCAAATCTTCAGCTCTTTCTAAAAGTCTGCCGAACTTAAGATATCTGTTACAGTCGATACATGGGTTAGGAGTTGCGCCGTCCTCATATGATTTGATAAATGGCTCAATAACCTTTTCTTTAAACTTCTCCTGAAGATTGAATACACGGTAGTCGATACCGATTCTGTTGGCAACGCTGCGTGCATCATTTATATCTTCAATAGAACAGCATGTCTTATTCATTGGAATACCGAGATCTTCATTCTGGAAGAGATTCATGGTAGCACCCATGCATTCATATCCCTGATTTTTAATAAGCAGAGCAGTAACACTTGAATCAACGCCGCCGCTCATTGCAATTAAAACTTTTTTATTCATGTCCCGGCCTTCTTACATATTTACAGTGTAAAGGATGATACGAGGGTCATGTGCAGACATTTCCTTTAATTGTGGAACAATTCTTATGAAATGATCTGAATTATCGTGGATGTTAATTGCCTCCTGATCCTTCCATTCTTCAATAAATGTTAAATGATTAGGGTCTGCAATATTTTCATGGAGTTCGTAAGAAATGTTACCTTCCTCAGCACGTGTGCCTTCAACAATTTCCTCACAGAGCTCAAGGAACTTCTCTCTTGACTCAGGCTTTACGAACCATTCAGCTACTATTTTAATCATAATCGTTTATCTCCTCTGTAAAATTCAAAATAAAAACATTAATATCCATACAATCATAATATAAGAAAAATATAAGTACAATAATTTTATAATCAAATATGGGATATTTTTAATTGACAAATATCAAATAATCAATATAATTGAAAGAAGTGCAGCCGGGGCAGTAGCGGCGCCCTGTACCTGTGGAATCCGCTATAGCAGGGGTGATGTCAATCCGAGGGGTAAGTTTTTTTGAAGGCCCAGGTGCGATTGCGTTGAGGCTTTGGTCTTCCGCAACGGAAATCTACGAATCATGTCAGGTCAGGAATGAAGCAGCATTAAGTAGAACCTTTCGTGTGCCGGAAGGGTGCCTGAGCTGAGTTAATCGTGTTTGAAAGCGTCAGGGGAGCTTATTTCGAAGTGCGACGCACTTTTTTATTTAAACTTTAATCTTATTAATATATGGACACACGGCTTCGGTCGTGTGTTTTTATTTTATATTGAGATTTATTGAATTAGTTTACGTTGGATTGGTTTACGTTTGATAGGTCTGTGTTAAATTAGTTTAAGATGAATTGGTTTATGCTAAATGAGCTTACGATGAATAAGTTCATGTTTCTCCATATATGATAATTATTGACATTTACAATTGAGGAACTAAAATATAGTTCAAAAATGAATAGTTCATATTTGAACTAATTTCAAAATGTGAAATAATGAAATACGACATTGGAATAAAATTTGCATACGACCTGATGGATACTTATAACAATGTCAGTAACATTTTTAGGTGTTGAGCCATATACCGTCGTTGGTATTGCATTATCATCAGATGTACTTGTCAGTGCCGTTTCGGCATATACATATGGAAAGCACAGGAACCTTGATATAAAAAAATGGTCTCTTTATGATGGCCAGTGTTCTTGTATTTACTGTTGAGGGAAGCTGCATTTCAAGTCTTGTTCCGTCAACTAGAATGGGTAATTTCTCAGTAATTATTACATTTATCTGGGCAAGGATTGCAGCAGTATTTGCCAACAAAGCCACACCAAAAACACTTAACAGGGCAACGGGTATAGTTCTTGTTGCACTGGGTGCGGTTGTAATGATTTTCTCGCTGATAAAATAGAGAATGGTTGCCGGCCAAAAGTTTGACGGATATTTGTTTATTTGTTATGATTTTAAAAAATAGGACAGTTCATTTGCACCATCCTGTCCATAAACAAAACTAGGGCTGAACTTCATCTTGATATGAGATGGAGTTCTGTTTTGTTGTTTGTTTATATGGAAAGGATGTCTGTAAAGGCATCCTTTTTGTGTTTATGTTTTTAATTAATTACTGATTAATAAGAGTTTATAAAGTTTAGAAGAGTTCATAAAGGAGTCGTATATGTATATCGTTAAAACGGAAGACAGCTTTGATTCAGCGCACTTTCTTGCAAGATACAACGGTAAATGCAGAAATATCCACGGCCACAGATGGAGAGTTGTAATTGAAATTGCAGGGGAAAATCTTGATGACGGAATGGTAGTGGATTTCACAGATATTAAGGCTGCACTTAAGGCATTAACTGATAACCTTGACCATTCACTTGTTATGGAAAAGGATACTCTCAAGCCACAGACATATGAGTGTCTTGTAGATGAGGGATTCAGAATCATGATTATGGATTTCAGACCTACAGCTGAGAACTTCGCTAAGTATTTCTTTGATGAAATTAAAAATAAGGGATTTAACATAAGAGCTGCAGAAGTTTACGAAACACCTAACAACTGCGCAAGATATGAGGCATAAAAATGACTAGTGTTGAAAGAAGTGTATATAAAGTAGTTGAGACATTTGTAAGTATCAACGGTGAGGGTGCAAAAAGCGGCTCATTAGCATTATTTATCAGATTCCAGGGATGTAATCTTCATTGTGATTACTGCGATACAGAATGGGCTAACAGAGATGATACTCCATATACTGAATGGACTGATGATGAAATTATCGATCTTGTAAGAGAAAGTAAGGTGAAAAATGTCACACTTACAGGTGGTGAGCCACTCATTCAGAAGGATATTGATAAGCTTATCGACAGATTAATAACAGAGACAGACTGCCGTATCGAAATTGAGACTAATGGAACAATATCCATCGAAAAGTGGGACGGTTATTACAATAACTTAAGCTTTACACTGGATTACAAACTCCCTGGAAGTGGTGTTCCTCATTTTGTTCATACTAAGAACTATGGGTATCTTTCAGAAGAGGATACAGTTAAATTCGTATGCTCAAATGAAGAAGATTTAGATGTTGCAAGAGAAGTTATTGAAAAATATTCACTTAGTGAAAAGTGTAATGTATTCCTCAGTCCGGTATTTGGAAAGATTGAACCATCTGAAATTGTAGATTATATGATGAAGCACAGAATGAACGGTGTAAGACTTCAGTTACAGCTTCATAAGTTCATCTGGGATCCAGAAAAGAGAGGTGTGTAATGACAGAAGGTAAAACTAATAAAAAAATAGATACCGTCGCAATTGAGGAACACATCAGAGGAATACTTGTTGCTCTTGGCGACAATCCTGAAAGAGAAGGATTAAAGGACACTCCTACAAGAGTTGCTAAAATGTATGAAGAAGTATTTGAAGGAATGCTCTATACAAATGAGCAGATAGCTGAAATGTTCGGAGTAACATTTGATGAGGATTTAAACAATGGTCAGTCTGCAGGCGATATGGTTGTAGTTCGTGATATTGAAGTATTCAGCTACTGCGAGCATCATCTGGCACTTATGTACGATATGAAGATTACTGTTGCATATATTCCAAATGGTAAGGTTATCGGATTAAGTAAGATTGCAAGAATTGCAGAAATGGTTGCAAAGAGACTTCAGCTTCAAGAGCGTATCGGTAAGGATATTGCTGATATTATGCAAATGGTAACAGGCTCAGAGGATGTAGCTGTTCTTATTGATGCAAAGCACAGCTGTATGACAGCAAGAGGTATCAAGAATACTGTTGCTTCAACATATACAACAACTTTACGCGGAAGATTTAAAACAGATCAGATTCTCTGGATGAGATTGAAGGGGTAAGAAATGGCAGAAAAAGTTTTAGTTTTAGTAAGTGGAGGATTAGACAGTACTACATGTCTTGCAAGAGAAGTTAAGCGTGTAGGCAGTGAAAATGTTGTTGCTCTTTCCATTTATTACGGACAGAAGCACGATAAGGAAATTGCAAGTGCAAAGGCTGTAACAGATTACTATCATGTTGAGTGGTTACAGCTTGACCTTACAAAGATTTTCCGGTTTAGTAACAGCTCATTACTTTCTCATTCAGATGTTGAAATTCCAAAGGAATCGTATGGAGATCAGCTTGCTGAAACTGATGGTGAGCTTGTTTCAACATATGTTCCATTTAGAAATGGTTTATTCTTATCATCAGCTGCAAGTATAGCATTATCAAAGGGATGCAGTGTAATCTGTTATGGCGCACACAGCGACGACGTTGCAGGAGCTGCATATCCTGACTGCTCAAAAGAGTTTAACGATGCAATCAATTCAGCCATTTACATCGGTAGTGGTAAAGAATTAAGAGTTGAGGCACCATTTGTAAATATGACAAAGGCCGACATTGTTAAGGAAGGTCTTGAACTCGGTGTACCATATGAGCTTACATGGAGCTGCTACGAAGGTGGAGAGGAACCTTGTGGTCAGTGCGGAACATGTATCGACAGAGAAAAAGCATTTGAGGAAAATGGTGTAAAAGATCCTCTTTTAAAGTAAGCAAATAATTTAAAAAGCAAAAAATAATTTTAAATTATAATTAGTAAAAAATTAATGAAAATGGGAGTATACAGTTACTCACCTGATAAATAAATTTAGATTCCAGAAAGGGAGTTTGTTATGTCAGAATTAACATTATTAGGAAATCAGGCAACAAAGTATCCTGATGATTACGCACCGGAAATCTTAGAGACATTTGATAATAAGCATCCGGAAAATGATTACTTCGTAAAGTTTAACTGTCCTGAGTTTACAAGCCTCTGCCCAATCACAGGTCAGCCTGACTTCGCAACAATTTACATTTCATATGTTCCAAGCATAAAGATGGTTGAAAGTAAGTCTCTTAAGTTATATCTTTTCAGCTTTAGAAATCACGGTGATTTCCACGAAGACTGTGTTAATAAGATCATGAAGGATCTTATTAAGCTTATGGATCCTAAATATATCGAGGTTTGGGGTAAGTTCACTCCAAGAGGCGGACTTTCAATCGATCCATACTGCAACTACGGAAAGCCAGGAACAAGATGGGAAGAAGTAGCATTTAAGCGTTTAGCTGAGCATGATATGTACCCTGAAAAGATTGATAACAGATAATCGATAAAAGTCTTCAACAGAAATTTGATGGCAGACTATTTGTAAAAGTAAATTGATAACAGTTTATCTTTTTAAAGAAAATGGAGTAAATATGGCTCACATTTACAATGAATCCGATATAAGAGCGGATTATCACAAGCTTACAAAGCTTTTAATTTCCAAAGGGTTGCATATTACTACAATGGAAAGTGCAACATCAGGTCAGATTGCATCTCTTATAACTGATACGGAGGGTGCATCCGCAATATTTAAGGGTGCATTAATTACTTACTGCAATGAGGAAAAGATCAAGGCAGGTGTTTCTGCGGAAATCATTGATAAGTATTCTGTATATTCGAAAGAGACAGCAGTGGCAATGGCAGAGTGTTGCAGAGCAAAGTATGGTGCTGACATAGGAATCGGTATTACGGGAACCATGGGAAATGTAGATCCTGAAAATGTAGCATTTTCTGAACCCGGGAAGGTATATTTTGCAATAGCTACAGAGGCGGAAACTTTCTCATACATGGTGGAAATACCGGCACAGGAATCTAGATACATGTATAAGCTTGCAGCCACAAAGGAAATATATGAAAAACTTGTAAATCATATATAAAAAACAGGATGTCGATAAACTTCCGGAACAATCCGGTTGTCAAAGACATCCTGTTTTTTATTGAATTATATTAAATAAGTCCTGTTAGTTTAATTTCTTTTAAACTAACAGGACTATATATTAATCAATTTCTGGAATAGAAATTGAATCATATTTTAATCAAATCTTTTCAATTGACTTTGTATCAATCTGATTTTTAATCTTTTCTACGAATTCATCGAGAGGCATTACAGTAGTACCTTCTTCACCGTGGAGACGGAATGAAACTGTACGATCTTCAGCTTCCTTGGCACCAAGAACAAGAAGATAAGGAACCTTTTGCATCTGACCTTCTCTCATCTTGTAGCCTAACTTTTCTGAACGAGTATCAAGCTCAACTCTTACATCCTTGTCAAATAACTTGTTGTAAACTTCGTCAGCGTAAGCTGAGAGTTTCTCATCGTCAGTCTTAACAGGAAGAATTCTAACCTGCTCAGGAGCAAGCCATGTAGGAAGGTTACCCTTTGTCTCTTCAAGAAGATAAGCCATGAATCTGTCGAGTGATCCAAGGATAGCTCTGTGAAGAACAACAGGTGTCTGTTTCTCATTGTTGCTGTCGATATATGTTAAGTTGAACTTAGCAGGAAGGCAGAAGTCTAACTGACATGTAGAGAGTGTATATTCATTACCTACAGCAGGCTTAACATTTACATCAAGCTTTGGACCGTAGAATGCAGCTTCACCGATTTCTTCTGTATACTCGATACCAAGATCATTAAGAACCTCACGAAGAGCATTTTCTGCTGAATTCCACATTTCATCATCATCATGATACTTTTCCTTATCTTCAGGATCTCTGAGTGAGAGAACACAACGATAATCTGTAATGTTGAAATCCTTATATGCTTCAAAGATAAGGTCTACAACCTTTGAGAACTCATCCTTAATCTGATCAGGAGTTACGAAGAGGTGAGCATCGTTCTGGCAGAAATGTCTTCCTCTTTCAATACCCTTAAGAGTTCCACTTGATTCATAACGGAAATCGTGAGCAATTTCACCGATTCTTAATGGAAGATCCTTGTATGAATGATTTCTGTTAGCGTAAATCATCATGTGGTGAGGGCAGTTCATTGGACGGAGTACAATCTGCTCGCCTTCAATATCCATTACAGGGAACATATTTTCCTTATAGTGATCCCAGTGACCTGAAGTCTTGTAGAGGTTGATTGTACCTACACATGGTGTAAGAACATGCTGGTAACCAAGCTTTCTTTCCTTGTCCTTAATGTAGTTCTCTAATTCCTGCCAGATTACATAACCCTTTGGAAGGAACATTGGGAAACCACGACCGATAAGATCATCAGACATAAAGAGCTGCATGTCCTTGCCAATCTTTCTGTGATCTCTTTCCTTTGCCTCTTCAAGAAGCTGTAAATGTTCTTCTAATTCTTCAGCTGTAGGGAAGCATACACCGTAGATTCTCTGAAGAACCTTATTCTTACTGTCTCCCTTCCAGTAAGCGCCGGAATATTTGATAAGCTTGAAGTTACGGCACATCTTAACATTATCAACATGAGGTCCGCGACATAAGTCGATGAAATCTCCCTGCTCATAGCATGAGATGTTAGTACCTTCTTCGAAGTTATTGATAAGCTCAAGCTTGTATTCGTCATCTGCAAACATTTCAAGAGCTTCATCCTTTGTGATTTCTCTTCTGTAAATCTTCTTACCTGTCTTGGCAATCTTCTTCATTTCCTTCTCGATTGCTGTGATATCCTCATCACGGATAACATCATCGCCAAGATCTACATCATAGTAAAAGCCTTCTGCAACAACAGGGCCAACCCAGAACTTTGCATGTGGGTATAAATGCTTAATCGCCTGAGCCATTAAATGAGCACATGAATGATTAAGTGTATTTAACTGTTCATCTTCTTTAAAATTAACCATTTTATACATTTCCTCGTCTTAACTTAATATTTCTATTTTACAAAGTAGGTAAATATAATGCAATATTAATTATCTTATTCCGTTTTTTTATGAAGTGCATAACTGAAAATGTCTAAAAAACCAGAAAAAAAAGTGCTTTATAAGTATTTAAGTATCAGTTCATTATACCTTAATATGAAAATTATTGTCAGTGTGGATGAAGATATATAAAAGCTGTTAAAAGCAACTGAATTGTGATAAGATATTGCTAACTGATTATGTTTTTAAAAATATATTGGAGGCATGTAATGGCTGGTATAAAGAGTAAGATTGCTGAATGCAGACAAAAATGGGAAAATAATCTTAAGCATTATGTGAAATTTAAAGCTCACAGTACATTTATAGACAGATCAAAGGGAAGAAAGGCCATGTGCATGGTTCTTGCCGGATATAAAGAGAAGTTATACCCTCATACATTAAAGAGACTTAAGATGTATGAGAATGAAATGGTAGATGTGGTTATCCTTTCAAGTGGTAAATATGTTGCTGAACTTGATGATATCTGCAAGAAAAATATGTGGTCATATTTGTGGACAAAGGAAAATGACGTTTCACTTATCCAGAATGTTGCCATTGTAAATCATCCTAAGGCAAAATATATCTTCAAGCTTGATGAGGATATATTTATTACAAAGGATTACTTCGAGAAAATGTTTACAGCATATGCACATTGTAAATATGGCGTTAAGACAAAAAAGGATGCATATAAAAAGTTAGGCCTTGTAAAAGATGATGGTGTTCTTGAAAATCCAAATGTCGAACCTGTAGAGTACAGACCGGGATTTGTTGCTCCATTGATTCCTGTTAACAAATTTGGATTTGTCAGGATTATTAAAAAGCTCGATGCAGTTTCAGAATACGAGAAGAAATTTGGCTGTCGTCCTATGTACCATGATAAAGGAGTAACTGAAGATCCTGAATTTGCAAAATTCATGTGGGGTGATGGCGGAGTAATTCCTCATATTGATGATTTAAACAACAAGTTCGGATTAAATCCTTTACATGAAGCTGCATGTGCCATTAGATTTTCAATCGGTGCCATAATGTTCGAGAGAAAATTATGGAAGGAAATGAAAGGTTTCAAGGTTATTCCATTCAACCACAGATTAGGAATAGATGAAGAACAGCTGAATGCTTTCTGTGTAAATAATACTTATCCTATGATGGTTTCAGAAAATATCGTAGTTGGTCATTTCTCATTTGGTCCTCAGACAGAGGGAATGTACGAATATATGGATGAGCATCCTGAAATTTTTGAAATGTGATTTTCTGATAATTTATTCGAATACCTGCTTTGAATTAGATAAAGCCAATAAAAAAGTCCCAGGAATACCTGGGACTTTTTTATTGGCAATTTCACGCAACAGACTATAATAACAGGCAGTTAATAATGTTATATTGCTGATTAATATTATGCAGCCGCCTTATTATTACCGCTTGCATAGTCTATGGCTACACCAGGCTGTACATTATATGCAAATACATTAAAACTTACTGACTTACCGTTGTCTTCAATGGAATAAGCTTCCATATGTACTCCGTCACAGAGCAGGTTATTACCCTTGAAAACAGGAGTAACTCTGTATAACACGTGAATTTTCTTCTCACGGACAGTTTCAAGAATCTGCTTTTCAAAGCTTCCCATACCGTCAGTGTTCATATATCTTGTTCCAGTTACAAGGTTCTTTTCATTTGCATTTTCGCCTGTGAGAGAGTAGGCAATTAAATGACATCTGTTATATAAAGAACCCTGGTCTACGAAATCATATTTATTCTGGTGCCAGCCTGTAGGCTTAACGGAAGCGATACTTTCACGTTCACCTGTAGGAAGAAGGTCTGTATAGACATTTGCATATGCATATGTACATCTTCCTAAGGAATCAAGACTGCCATATGTTTCAAAGCTCTCTTTATTTTTGTCCTTATCTGTAAATGTAGGAGTGTTGTTATTAATATATGCATATGAAGCACCGTTATAATCAACGGCAGACACATCATCTACGGATGCAAATGACAGAGGTTTGGCATTTTCCGTATATGAGCTTCCTACATATGTTCCGGAGTTAAATTTTATAACGCCGTTACTTATAAGCAGAATAACAATAAGGGTTGCAAAGCTTAAAAGGATCGAAATAATACGGCCTTTTTTCATTTGTTTTTTCTTTGAGCGGTATCTGCGCTTTTTCTTTGTAGCCATAAAAATCTCCTTCCGTTCAAAATAATAGAGTTAATATATTTTATAGGGATATAAAAGTCAAACAAACATTTGTAATATGATGAACACAGAATAAAATTCGAAGTCTGTATTACCAGAAAAATGGTGAAGAATTTGAAGTTACTAATACGAAAAATATAGCATTTATAATATACAAATCATGGCATTTTTAATGTTACATACACGGTATTTTACATACACGGTATTTATAATATAATGAACAAATCAATGTAATTGGGGCAAAAAAACATATAAATTAAGACATTACAATTTGATTTTATGCGTAAAATTTTATATTATTGTACAAGTGAAAATTTTAACAGGAATGCAAGTTCCTGTTATTTTAATTATTATAAAATAAATGTTTACAACCGTTTTAGATAACACATCAGTGTTAGTGGAGAGTATATGTGTGGAATAATTGGATACGTAGGTGAGAGAAAGGCCAAGGATATTCTCCTTGATTCTTTAGCTCTTCTTGAGTATAGAGGGTACGATAGTGCAGGTATTGCATTATCTCATGATGAAAGAATGTCCGTTATAAAGTGCGCGGGAAGAGTAAGTGATTTAATTGATAAGTGTAATGGTATGAACACACCAGAAGAGCAGTCAATATTTGACTCTATATGCGGTATTGGTCATACAAGATGGGCTACACACGGAAATGTTTCTGATAATAATGCTCATCCTCACATGGTAGGGGACGTTGTGCTTGTTCACAACGGTATTGTTGAGAATTACAAAGAGCTTATCGAAGAATTTCATCTTAATGAGGGATTAAAGTCACAGACTGATACAGAAGTAGTTGCGGCTCTACTTAACTTATATTATCAGGTGGAAAATAATCCTAAGGCGGCAATCTACAAGACTGTAGAAAAGCTTAAGGGAACATTTGCCTTTGTAATAATGTTTAAGGACAAACCTGGTAAGATTTATTCAATCAGAAATGTATCACCTATCGTTGCTACACAGTTTGATTGGGGCTGTATGCTCGCATCTGACGTTAGTGCGCTTTGTTCATATACTAATAAATACTTTGTTTTACCTGAGTATTCCTTATTAGTGCTTACAAAGGACACTCTTCATATTGAGGATAAGGAAGGAAATGAAGTAACTCCTGACTATCTCACTATGGACTGGGGTAAAAATGCATCTGATAAGGGCGGCTATCCTTTCTATATGGAAAAGGAAATTATGGAGCAGCCTGATGTTATCGAAAACTGCATTAAGAACAGAATTGTTGACGGAATGCCTGACTTCTCAGGTGACGGCATTGATGATGAGTTCTTCAATAAGTTTGACAGAATATGCATCGTAGCATGTGGAACAGCAATGCATGCGGGACTGGTATTCCAGTCACTTGCAATAAATAAGCTCAGAATGCCTGTTGATGTATGGATGGCATCTGAATTTATTTATTCAAATCCAATAATTACTGAAAGTACTCTTATTGTTGCCATTTCACAGTCTGGTGAAACAATTGATACTCTTGAAGCCTTAAAATATGCTAAGGCAAATGGAGCTGTGTCACTCAGCATCATTAATGTACAGGGTTCAGCAATTGCGTACGAGTCAGATTACGTATTATATACAAATGCAGGTCCTGAGATTGCCGTTGCTTCAACAAAGGCATACACAACTCAGCTTGCAGTACTTTATTTATTAGTTGCAAAGATTGCAACAGTTAAGAATATATGGTCAGAATCAGAAGTTAAGTATTTCCTTAACAACCTTATGAAGGTTCCTGAGCTTATTTCAGCTGTTTTAGACAACAAGGTGGACATCCACAAGGCAGCAAGAATTATTCTTGATGCTGATGATCTCTTTATGATTGGCAGAGGCCTTGATTACTCTATCCTCAGAGAGGGTTCACTTAAGCTTAAGGAAGTATCATATATTCACTCTGAGAGTTACGCAGCAGGTGAGCTTAAGCACGGTCCAATCGCGCTTATTACTGATAAGACACCTGTTGTTGCAGTAATGACTCAGGAAAAGCTTCTCCTTAAGGAGCTTTCAAACATCAGAGAAGTTAAGTCAAGAGGCGCAGGAATTATGATTTTCGCAAAGGAAAGCTTTGTTCCTGTACTTAAGGATGAATTTAACGTTATTCCATTACCTAATGCGGATGATGATTTCATGACATTCCCGGCTTCTGTCGCACTTCAGATTCTCGCTTATTTCGTTTCAAGTGATAAGGGATTTGATGTAGATAAACCACGTAACTTAGCTAAGGTTGTTACGGTAGAATAATTAGGAATATAAAGTGTTTTTAAAAGGGGAGATATTGATACAATATATCCCCTTTTCTGTAGGGGCAGATAAATTAATGAGCATAAGCTATAAGTATAATTCTATAAATTTGGATGATTATCTTGAATTGAGAAATCATGTTAACAAGACTCCTGTTACAAGAGAAATAGCAGATGAGATTATGAAGAATTCTATCTGCACTGTAACTGCATTTGATGAAGAAAGTAAAACAGTGGGATTTGGAAGACTTGTCGGGGATGGTGTTGTTATATGCTATATTCAGGATTTAATGGTTCATCCGGAATGCAGATATAGAAATATTGGAAAAGGAGTATTGGAACAGTTGGAAAGTTATGTTAAGAGCATAACACGACCCGGAGTTACAATGATGCTGGCGCTTATGAGTACCCCGATGGCAGAACAGTTTTATGAAAAACACGGTTTTACAAAGAGACCTACAGAGAATTACGGAAGTGGTTTCTTTAAGCTGATATCAGGTGATGATAATGAATGAAAATGATTTTTTACAGATAATTGATGATTGTCTTCTGTTATCGGCAGGTAACAACAATACTTTAACTAAAGAGCAGATAGCGGAAGTGTTTGGAGAATTTACTCCTACTGAAGATAATCTTAAAAATATTTATAACTATCTTATTGCCAAGGGTGTAGTCATTGAAGGATATACACCTGAATTTAATATTTATGTAGATGAAAATGATTCTAAAGGTTTCACTTCTGAAGAGGATGATGAAATCTACAATTACATAAATGAAATTAAAAGAATCAGTGATATTAAAAGAGAGGACATGAGCGATGCCCTTATGCAGTCAATCCTTGATAAGGATGAAGAAGCAACAAAGGAATTATTTGACTATGTTCTCGGTAATATCATTGACATGGTAAGTGATTTCTCCGACAGCGAATATCTTATGGACTATGTTCAGGAATGTAATTTAACTGTTGCCTCATATATTCTTGGCCGAGAATTTGTAAATGAGACAAGAGAGAAGAATATTTCAGAATATGGTACAAATGAAATATTAAAAATTGCAGATGAGATAGTTTTAGAAACAAGAGATCTTGTAAAGGATGCTCTTCAGGCGCTTTCATTTGAAGATGAATCAACTAAGAAGGCAGCCGGTAAAATATTAGAGCAGGTTAATTATGTAAATGACGGAGTAGCCCAGTACAAAGAAGAGTACGCATTAGAACCTACTCCTGAAGATCTTGCCAAGTATTTAAATATGTCAGTTGATGATATATTGGATACTGTTAAAAATTCCGGATATAAAATTGACGGAATAAATTACGAAAAAAATGACAAATAAAAAGTCATTATTGTCATATTGAGGTATTTAAAATGTCGAAATATGGTCCAAGAATAAAAAACATGTTCAGCAAATTCATGGAAGATAATTGCATGTATTATTCTGCAGTAGTATGTTTTTATATTCTGACATGTGCAGTACCTATGGTACTTTTAATAGTTACAATTGTAGGATTTTTCCCGATTAATGCGTCAGACTTTATTTATACTGCATTGGAATATGTATTTCCTGAAGATGTGGCACATTTAATTTCAGGTATATTTGTTGAACAGTCACAGGGACAAAAAGTTATTTTTACATCTATTTACTCATTGACGGCTATTTATTCCGCCGGAAGTGTGTTCATGGCCATTATGCAGCTTATGGACAGAATATATGGAGTAGATAAAAAGGTGCCATGGATAAAAAGACGTCTCCGTTCCACAAAATATACAATGTATTTCCTTCTTTTCCTTGTTGTGGTTATGGGAATCTTCGTATATGGGGGGGCAATGGCGGACTCCATAGCAGATTTTGCTCCTAACTGGGCTGCCATCATTGAGGGAATAGAATTCTGTAAGCCTGTAGTGTTACCTATTGGATTTATCGTGGCATTTACACTTGTGTACAGACACGTTCCAAACAGAAGCAGCAGCTTTTTTAAGGAATTACCGGGCGCAATTGTTGCAACAATAGGCTGGCTTATCTTTACCAATATCTATTATATGATTGTTAACAGATCTACTCAGATCAACCTTGTATATGGAAGTCTGACCAACTTTATCATGGCACTTTTCTGGTTATACTTTGGTATTATGATCATTTTCTTCGGAGCTGAATTCAACTCATATATTGAGCATGGCTGGATTGTTCTTCCAAAGTGGATGATTGTACACGAATGGCCAATATTTGATGGTATCAGAAAATGGTATCAGGCAAGAAAAGTTGATAAAGTTTACAAACAGGAGCAGAAGCTTAAAGAAAAGCAGCAGCGTAAAGAAGCAAAAAAGAATAAAAAGAAAAAACATAAAATCGATAACAACAGCAGTAACAGTGCATATGACACAGAATCATTTGTGGAAGGCACATACAGGATTAATGATATAAAGAATGATGATATCAATAGCGATAATGCCGATAAAAAAAATACTGACTAAAATTGACTAAAACGAAAAATAAATAAAAAAAGACCCGAAGTGCCGTTATGTGCAAGAAGGACCCGGCGAAATAGCCAGGTGGGTTTCCGCAGGTACATATCTGCCTATCAGGTCAATGCGAGACTTGACATCAACATACCGATTAAGAATCCCGTTTAAAAAGTGTCGGATCAAATATTGCACACTGTCGAACACCCCAGGAACTTATTTGTATTATACAACACTTTATTTAATTGTAAAATGTTGAAATACAAAAAGTTGGAATATTAAAATTTTAAATTTTAATATTTAAAATATAAGAATATGTAATATAAAAAGTTAAATAAAAATATGTCAATAAATGTAAAACTTGAAGTGTTCGAAGGCCCTTTGGATCTTTTGCTTCATCTCATAGAAAAAAGCAAATTGAATATTTACGATATCCCGATATCAGCCATTACCGATCAGTATTTAGATTATGTGAAGGAAATGGCTGATTTCAATATGGATATCGCCAGCGAGTTTCTTGTTATGGCTTCAACTCTTCTAAAGATAAAGTCAAAACTCCTTCTTCCAAAAGAAGAAAAGCCGGAGGAAGAGGACGAATCTGAAGAAGAGCTTAGAAGAAAACTTATTGAATATAAGAAGTTTAAGCTATTGTCTAAAGAGTTACTGGCAAAGTATGACGATGGTGATATGCATTTCTACAGAGATGCTTCCATACCGGAAAATATTTCTGTCTATAAAGAGAAGGCAGATGTAGTTGAAATTGCAAGGAGAAACAACCTTAACAATTACACGCTATATGACTGTTACGTAGATATCATAAAAAGAAATTTCTATAAAAAAGACAGGGTACGAAGTCAGTTCAGTGGAAAGATAATATCCGAGCCTGTTAATATTGCTGAGCGACTGGAAGAAATTAAGAAACTCATGTCGGTTAACAACAGATTAAACTTTAAAGAACTGCTACCTGAAAAGCCATCAAAGACGGCAGAGATTGTAACATTTCTTATCTTGTTGGAAATGATGAAAACAGGTGCCGTTGAAGTAAAGCAGAGTGAGCAGTTTGGTGAGATAGACATTACGGTAAGTAAAACTCCTGATGACTTCGGAGCAATAACGGAATTTGAGAACTAACCAAAATTGAAATTTATTCAAAATAAATTTCAATTTTGCTTTGAAAATGATTTAAATTAAATTTAAAATCATTTTCGCTGCTATTGGAATCTTTTTAGATAATAAAACCAATTGAGGGGAATACATTGGAAGCTGATTTATCAAACAGAGACATTTTAAAGGGACGTGCGGAGGCAGTTCTGTTTGCATTGGGAAGAGCGGTGACTCTGAATGAGCTCAACATCGCCCTTGAAACTGATGTAAAGGAAGTTAAGAAAGTTTTATCCGAGCTTATGGATGAATATGAAAATGACAGCCGTGGTCTGGTAATAAAATGTATCAACGATACATATTTACTTACTACAAAGGCTGAATATTCGAATTCCATTGCTAAGATTATCAACACTCCGGATAAATTTAAATTTACAGATGCGGTACTGGAAATCCTTTCTGTTATTGCATATAAGCAGCCTGTAACAAGATCTGAAATAGAAGAGATCAGAGGCGTAGGTTGTGGAAATAACCTCAACAGACTTATTGACTATGAGCTAATAGAAGAAAAGGGCAGACTTGATACTCCCGGACATCCAATCATTTTCGGTACAACGGATAAATTCCTATTAACATTTGGAATAAGTAATCTGACAGAATTGCCAAATATTTCCGATGAATTAATCGAAAGATTAAATGAGAACATTGAAAATGACAATGTGGAAGAAGATGGGCAGTTAACATTTGGTGATGATATAAGTCTGTAATGCGAAGGCATATGTCTCACGCCAGACAGAACATCAATATTTTTAACAAGCTGATGAAAATCTGCCAAACAGTAGACAAATTCACCAAAATGTTAAATGTAACACATTTTAAAATTGCATATGCTAATTAATAGTATTAGAATTATAGATTAAAACGGACTTATATACCCGAAGCATTTGTTTTTAAGGTAAGCGATATATTTCAGGAGGTGCATTATGGAAAAGAAGAGTGCATGGTATAAATATGATAAGGCAGCAAAAAAGGAAGTATTTGACTTTGCTGAGAAATACAGACAATTCATCTCAGAGAACAAGACAGAGAGAGAATGTACAAGAACAGCAATCGAAATTGCTAAGGCTCACGGTTATAGAGATCTTAACGATGTAATCAAGTCAGGTGAAACTCTTAAGGCTGGAGATAAGGTTTACGCTATCAACCTTGACAGAGCATGTGTACTTTTCAACATTGGTACAGAGCCAATGGAATATGGTATGAACATTTTAGGTGCTCATATTGACTCTCCAAGAGTTGACGTTAAGCAGAACCCACTTTATGAGGATTCAGACTTAGCTCTCCTTGATACACATTACTATGGTGGAATTAAGAAGTACCAGTGGGTAGCAAGATCAATGTCTCTCCACGGCATGGTTGCTTTAAAGGGTGGAAAGAACATCGAAATCAGCATTGGTGACAAGGCAGGCGAACCTGTATTCTGTATTACAGACCTTCTTATTCACCTTGCTGCAGACCAGATGAGCAAGACAGCTGCGAAGGTTATTGATGCTGAAGCTATGGATCTTCTCGTAGGAAATATTCCTTTTGAAATCGAGGGTGACGAAGAAAAGACAGATCTTGTAAAGAAGAACATTTTACACATCCTTTCTGAGAAGTACGGATTTGAAGAGGAAGATTTCCAGTCAGCTGAACTTGAGATTGTTCCTGCAGGTGATGCTAAGGATCTTGGCTTTGACTCAAGTATGATTATCGGATACGGACATGACGACAGAGTTTGTGCATATCCTTCATTAATCGCTCAGGTTGAATCAGATAACCTTAAGAAGACAGGTGTATGTATCCTCGTTGATAAGGAAGAAATCGGAAGTATGGGTGCAACAGGTATGGAATCAAAGTTCTTTGAGAACACAGTTGCAGAAGTACTTAACGCTATGGGTGACTACTCAGAATTAAAGTTAAGAAGAACACTTGCTAACTCAAAGATGCTTTCAAGTGACGTATCAAGCTCATTTGATCCTAACTACCCGGGCTTCTTCGAGAAGAAGAACACAGCATTTGTTGGTAAGGGTGTTGTATTTAACAAGTTCACAGGCGCAAGAGGAAAGAGTGGTTCCAGTGAAGCACCTGCTGAATTTATCGCAGAGTTAAGAGAAGTTCTCGATGCTGAGGAAATCTCATATCAGCTTGCAGAGCTTGGTAAGGTTGACATCGGTGGCGGCGGTACGATCGCTTACATCATGGCTAACTATGGAATGAAGGTTATTGACTGTGGTGTTCCTGTATTAAACATGCACGCACCTGAAGAAATTATCAGTAAGGTTGACGTATATGAAGCATACAGATGCTACAAATCATTCCTCGCAAATATAAATTAATATAGCATTATACAGCCGGATTAAATATCGGGCTGTATTTTGTGGTTTAAGGATGTAAATATGAAGTGGATTCGTTACGATATTAAGACAAAAACAGATGCCTCCGATATAATTACGGCAGAGCTTTATGACCTTGGAATTACATCAGTTGAAGTAACTGATAACATTTTACCTGAAAGAGAAACACTGGGTGGATATGTTGTGGACATTCAGCCTGAGAATTACATGAGTGAGCTTGGAGATGATGCAATAATCTCATTTTACCTTTCAGAAGATGATGAAAATAAAAGAGAGCTTTTAGAACAGGTTGCAAGGAAACTCGAAGAAGTAAGATCATATATGGATATTGGGGCCGGTGATATTACTACATCTGAGACTGAAGACCAGGACTGGATTAACAACTGGAAGAAATACTGGCATTCATTTAAGATAAATGACCTTATAATCAAGCCTACATGGGAAAATGAAGAAGATATCAAAAAGCATTTAAATATGTCTTCTGATGAATCTCTTGCAGGCTACAAAATGTTAGACATGGATCCGGGTACTGCATTTGGAACAGGTTCACATGAGACAACAAGCCTTGTAATAAGCATCATTCAGGAGCTTATAAAGCCTGGAATGAAGATTCTTGATATCGGATGCGGAAGCGGTATTCTTTCTATTGTTGCTTTATTATATGGCGCAGGAAAAGTAATCGGCGTAGATCTTGACGATGCTGCAGTAGTAGCTTCAAATGAAAATGTAGAAGTAAACCATTTATCAGATAAGGACTGTGTATTTTATAACGGCAACATTATCGAAGATAAGGAATTTATTGAACTCTGCGGTGAGGACAACGATATAGTATTAGCAAATATTCTGCCTGAGGTTCTTGTTCCACTTTCAGAAAATATCGAAAAAAATGTCAAAATGGGCGGTTACATCATTTACTCCGGAATCTTAGAGTTCAAGGTACAGGAAGTAGTTGATGCCATTAATGCAAATGGACATTTCGAAGTTAAGGAAATCAGAGAACAGGGCGAATGGCGTGCAATAGTTGCCACAAGGAATAAGTAAGATATGAGAAGTTTTTTTCTTGAACATGAAAAGGTAAATGATACAGAAGCCATAATAGACGGCTCAACCTTTAATCATGCAAAAAATGTATACAGATTAAAGGTTGGTGATAAGGTAACTGTAACTACAGGCGACAACGTGGATTATGTGTGTGTCATAAAAGAACAGACAAATACGGAATTTATCTGTGAAATAACAGAAAAGCATTCAAGAAATTCCGAACTGCCTATAGAAATTACCATATATCAGGGACTGCCTAAGGCCGACAAAATGGATCTCATAGTACAGAAAGCCGTAGAGCTTGGTGCTACACGTATCGTTCCCGTTGCAATGAAGAGAAGCGTTGTAAAGCTTGACGATAAAAAGAGCGAACACAAGATAAAACGCTGGGATACAATAATAAAAAATGCCGCTGAACAGAGTAAGCGCAGCATTCTCCCAGAAATAACAAACGTAATGCCATTTGCCAAAGCCATAGAGGATGCTCAGGATAGCTTTATCCTGCTTCCATATGAATCTGCAAGGGGAGTTGAATATACAAGAGAAGTCTTATCAGAAATTGCTAAGAAAAAGGTAAGTATATTTATTGGTCCTGAAGGCGGATTTGACGATGATGAAATAGATCTTGCAAAGGAAAATGGAGCTCACATCATATCTCTTGGCAGACGAATCCTTAGAACAGAAACAGCAGGACTTATGCTTTTATCAATACTTACATATCTATATGAAGAATGAGGAAACCATGGAAATTTATTTAGATAATGCAGCTACAACTAAGACATTACCCGTAGTAAATGAAGCTATGATGGAAGTGCTTGAACAGGGATTTGGTAACCCTTCATCAAAGCATATACTCGGTGTAAATGCTGAAAAATATATAAAGGATGCCACAAATACCATCTCTAAAATATTAAAATGCAATCCAAAAGAAATTGTATATACATCATGTGCTACAGAAAGTAACAATACAGCCATTTTCGGTTCAGCACTTAAAAGAGAAAGATTTGGAAAGCATCTTATTACAAGTCAGATTGAGCATCCATCTGTAAAGGAAGCATTTTTAGAGCTTGAAAACAGAGGCTTCAGAGTGACATTTCTCCCTGTTGATTCAAAGGGAAAGGTTGACATTGAAGCTTTAAAGGAAGCTCTTGATGAAGAAACCACATTTGTTTCAATAATGACTGCCAATAATGAAATTGGTACTGTTCAGGACATTGAAACAATAGGAAATATCGTAAAGGACTACAATAAGGACATTATTTTCCACACTGACGCAGTTCAGGCATTTGGTAAAATTCCTATCGACATAAAAGCTGCAAAGGTAGATATTCTCTCAGTAAGTGCCCACAAGCTTCACGGACCAAAGGGTATTGGATTCTTATATAAGAGAAATGGAGTAAATATTCCCCCATACCTTTACGGTGGCGGACAGCAGTCAGGGCAGCGTTCAGGAACAGAACCTGTATTCTTAATCTACGGAATGTCAGTTGCAATCGATAAGGCATTTGAAGGAAATACAGCAATTATCCCTGTTCCAAAGCACATGAATGACATTTACGAGCTCAGAGAGTATTTTATAAATGGCTTAAAGTCCATGGAAAATGTTTATATTAACGGATATGAAAATGCAGAAACAGACAGAGAAAAGTATTTCTTACCAAATATTGTTTCAGCGACATTTGACGGAGTAAGAGCTGAAGTACTTCTCCATGCACTTGAAGAAAAGGGAATATATGTATCTTCAGGTTCAGCATGCTCATCCAATAAGCCGGGCTTAAGCTCAGTTATTCAGGCAATTGGCGTAGATAAGGATAAGCAGGATTCAAATATCAGATTTAGTATGGACGAGCATATTACTAAAGAGGATATTGACTATGTATTAGATACATTAAAAGAACAGGTTCCGTTTTTAAGACAGTTTACACGCAGATAATTAAGGTACGAGGTTGATATGTATAAAGCGTTTTTGATTAAATATGCAGAAATCGGTGTAAAGGGCAATAACAAAAGAGTATTTGAGGATGCCCTTGTAAATGAAGTAAAGAGAGCATTAAAGAAGATTACAGGTGAATTCAAGGTTATCAGACACGAAGGAAGAATTTACGCTCAGTGCCTTTCAGAATATGACTATGACGAAGTTGTAACAGCTCTTAAGAGAGTATTTGGTATTGCATGGATCTGTCCTGTAGTTCAGATTCCTGTTACAGACTTTGATGCCATTGCAGATGCTGTAGTAGAGCATATTAATTCTGCATATGAGCATAAAGATTTTACATTGAAAGTAGAATCAAGAAGAGCAAGAAAAGATTTCCCACTTAACTCAATGGAGATAAATGTTGAGCTTGGTGCAAGAATTCTTGATGCATTTCCAGAATTAAAGGTAGATGTACACAATCCTGACGTATTAATTCAGGTTGAAGTAAGAAACCAGGTAAACATTTACTCACAGAGTATTCCAGGCCAGGGTGGTCTTCCACTTGGAACAGCAGGTCGTGCAATGCTTCTCTTATCAGGTGGTATCGATTCACCTGTAGCGGGATATATGATTTCAAAGAGAGGCGTAAATATTTCTGCAACATATTTCCATGCTCCTCCATATACAAGTGAGAGAGCAAAGCAGAAGGTTATTGACCTTGCAGAAGAAATCTCATTATACACAGGTCCTGTTACATTAAATATTGTTAACTTCACAGACATTCAGCTTGAAATCTACAAGAAATGTCCTGGTGATGAAATGACAATCATCATGAGAAGATATATGTACAGAATTGCCGAAGAATTAGCTAAGAGAGAAGGCTGCTTGGGACTTGTTACAGGTGAAAGTATCGGACAGGTTGCCAGCCAAACAATGTATGGATTAAATTGTACAAATGCAGTATGTACATTACCTGTATACAGACCTCTTATTGCATTTGATAAGCAGGGAATAATAGATATAGCACAACAAATCGGAACATATGAAACATCAATAGAGCCATTTGAGGATTGTTGTACCATATTTGTGGCAAAGCATCCTGTTACAAAGCCTAAACTCAATGTAATCGAAAATGATGAGAAAAAGCTTGAAGACACAATTGACGAGCTTATTAAGCAGGCAATTGATACAACAGAAGTTGTGGTATGCGGTGAGTAATTACGGCTTACCGTTTCCGTTGTTAGATGTCATAACAAATTCAAATTATTTGTCAGTAAAAAGGCCGGGGAGATGTAAATTACATCTCCCCGGCTTATTTATCGGAGTAATTTGATACGTTAATCCGAAAACCTTTGATGTTTTTGCTGATTTTGTGGCAATTGTTTCCAAAAAGAAAATATAAATAAATTCTATTGCCACAAGAACGGCAACAACCTGTGTAAAAATGCTCATTTTTTTCTCCCTGTAGTTTACTTAACGTTGTTATTTAATGTAATCAAATTAAATTGTGCAAAATATAAAATGTCAAGTTATTTTTTAATTCTTTGTGACATTATCACAAATTAATAAATTCGGATTATGTATACTGGAAAAGTATATGTGTACCAGTAAAAAAATGGAGAGTAATAATGAAGAAGAGAAAGAAAGCTTTTGTGATGTGAAATATTAAACGGCAAAGCTTCGTTTATATATGATAACGTTGATTGGGATTACAAAAAAGGACAGCATGTATTTAAATGCAACGGGGAAGAGGTTGCCCGCATTACAGCTGATGACCTGATATGGAAGGCTCCGAAAGAAGATACGAAAAAGACCGTAAAACTAAGATTTGCAGGAGTGCAGTTTACAAAAAACGGTAAAGAATACGACTACTTATGTGATGATAAATCAATAAGAGAAGGTGATACGGTAATCGTAGAAGGCATTGACGGAGAAACCAAAGTGAAGGTGTGCAAAATCTTTGAGCGTGAAGAGATAAAAAGTGAAATAACGGAGTCATTTTATAAAAGTGTAATCAGAAAATGTTGATTTTGGCAGATTAATATTATGATAGAATGACATACGAAAATCGGAGACGAAAATGAAAATATATAATTACGGAAATCCAGATGCACCTTTTGTTTTAATACAGCCTGCAAACGATCACGATATTTCCCTTTTGGAAAATGAGGTAAATGAAATAAAGAAGCTGACGGGAAAAGACTTTTATTTTACGGCTTTTAAACAGAAGTTAAACACATTTTCGGCTTCTGATTCTAAAATTTAATGCATTCATGGAGTATTTAGTATATAATACAACTCCGACATATATTACCGTGATTCGTGACGAATATATTTACGGAGGTGCCGAATGAAACCAATGTATTTATCAATCAGACAGAAGGAAACCGGAAACAATATACGGAAATTACTTTCCGAAAACGGTTATACCGTAAAGGATGTACAGAATGCCATGGGATTTGAAAATCCTCAGGCTGTCTATAAATGGATTTCCGGAAAATCATTACCAAGCTTGGATAATATTGTTATCTTAAGCAGATTGCTTCATACAAGCATAGAAGATATCCTCGTCATTGACGGGGATATTGTTTATTTACTTGAATTATTAAACCACAGGTTCAATGACAAAGTGTTATATTGTTGTTAAACTTATACCATATTGACAGAGAACATTTAATACGGGGGTGGAAAAAGTGCAGAAAATGACATCGGCATATGCGAATAAAATGCTTAGAAATTTGGAAGAAGAGAAGGCTTATTGGCTTAATAAAGAAGCTGTTTCCGGCACTTATGTTGCATCAACGGACGAAGAACCGGTTATTCCGGAATATGACTATTCAACCGTTGCATCAATTATTGCAGAAATTGACGAAAAAACAGCTATAATAAAACATGCCCTCAATTTAACAAATGCTACGGCAAAAGTTAAAGTCGGGGATTCCGAAATGAGTGTTGACACTATTCTCATAAAAACGGCACAGCTTAATAAAAGAAAAAGCATATTGGATCATATGCGTAAGCAGCTTCCGAAAAGCAGAGAAGAAAATTCTTATATGTCAAAAAACGCGGTTCCGGAATACAGATACATCAACTATGATTTGGAATTAATCAGGAACGAGTATGAGCGTGTTTCAAAGCTTATTATGGATATGCAGACAGCACTTGATAAATACAATCAGACAGTTGAGTTTGACGTGGATATTTAAAATGCACTTTCCTTACAAGGCAAATAAGACCAATGGATTTTTATGAATTTTCTTATGTTTATGTTCAAGGTTAAAGTATATCTGTTATTTTGTTATCTGTTATTCGTTAATGTTCAAAGATAATTACGCAACAGTATTTTACTTCCGCCTTGTAAAAAACCTTGGGAAACCGTGTGCGGAGGTTAGGTTACAGGCACATACTGCAGGAGGCTTGCGGGTCTTCTGCAGTTTTATTTTAATGAAATCGTGTATGGCAGATGCTATAATTAACTTTACGGGAAATAAATATAATGATGATTTACGGTTGTACGGAAGGTGTTCTTTGATTTAGACGGAACATACTAAATGCATAGGGAAATATAAATTATGAATACAAAAAGTGAGAAAAATATCTATGAAAATAAGCTGCAAATGAAAGCCGTTCGATTTTGTACCGATATTTTCGTTTGGGGAGAGGATTTAACAGATAAGAAGCTTATCATCTATCCGCAAAAATTGAAGTGTATTGATGATTATATATCAAAAAAAGACAGACTTAAAGCATGTGGAGTGGTATTAATTGATCCCGAAGACAGTGATCCCGTGCATTTAGTTACGGCTACGGTTGATATTGAATCAGGGGATTTATATGTTCATGAATCGGGATTTAATCCCATGTGGAAGTACTTAAGAAACAGTATAAAAGTGCAGTGCTTGAGGCCATAGATTTGTTTTTTAATAACAGAACATGGAATGTAACACAAGGAACTAAAAAAACAGAAGCTTATGTTTGCCCATTGTTTCTCGTTCCAAAATCAAGCGTTTCTTCTTCCAAAAAGCAATAATTAAATATTAATTACTATGATAATTATGCCTGTTTAAAACATATTACAGATTAATAATTAATATCCGGAATTTAAAGTGATATACATATTAACAGATAGTATGTTAATTGCCTTTAGAGTTCAAAATGTTATAATTACATTAACTATAATGTTATGAAGCTGAAAACTCTCGTTTAAAAAGGAGTGAGAATATGAAAGAAAAGATAAATTTCACAAGTGAAGATGTAAAACAGATGACTGATGAAGACAAGCGTCATTTTATCAACTATTACGATGGTGAAGAGTTTAAAGAGCTTAATGACGAACAAAAGACAATTTACCGTAAAACAGTTGATGAACTCTGTTTAAAAAATGATGAAATTGCATTAAGAATAAAGGGATATGCCTGCTATGGCGGAAACGATATATATCCATGTAACTGGAACATTTCAAAGGACTGCCTAATGAAACTGTTTAAAAAGACAGGTGATGCATGCGCGGCCAACAGTCTAGGATATATCTTTTATTATGGAAGATGTAATTATGGAAAACCTCAGTATGAAGAGGCATATAAGTACTTCTCATATGGTGCATTCCATGGAATATATGAATCAATGTACAAAGTAGCAGATATGATCGCTGTGGGAAAAGGTGCACCTAAGATGCCTGTAGCTGCATCTAATCTTCATTACTATGTTTACAAAAAGAATTTAATACATTTTGTTCAAGGGAACTTTGATTGTAAATTTGCAGATACAGCACTTCGTATGGGAAATGAATATTGCAATGATACAGAACTGGCATATTCTTACAGCCTTGAAGCAGATTATGCCATAAGAAAGAGACTTCCATTTAACTATTTTGGAGATAATGTAGTATATAACAACATTCAGGATGCCTTAACAAAAGCAAAGGAAAGATATCATGAATATATCGGACCTGCAAAAAAGGTAGGATTTTTAGAATGGAGCATTTTATCTCTTCCTATTGATACATATAACAGAAGTGCAAAGGCAGTAGTTAAAAAGTTTGGAAGTAAAACAGTAGAGCTTACAATCTCAGCTACAAAACCATCATGTGGTTCTAATGGCAATAAAAATAAACTTCTCTTTACGGTTCCAGAGGCAGACTATTGCGAACTGGTTGACAGCATTACTTTTGAAGTGAAAAATGTTAAGAAATGCAAAGTTGCCGGCGGTCGTAATTCATTTAAATATGACTTTATCCAGATGGATTTAGACAGTAACGATTACATCTTTAAGCATGAAGGAGAAACAGTAGCACGTATTAAGGGTGACTGCCTTATCTGGAGAGCTCCAAAGGAAGCAAAGAAGAAAATAAAGACATTCAGATTTGCAAAAGTAGAATTTACTCCGGGTGGTAAAGAATACGATTATTTTTGTGAGGATAAATCCATTAAGGAAGGCGATGAAGTAATCGTAGAAGGTATTGATGGAAAGAAAAAAGTAAAGGTAACAAGAATATTTAAGCGTGAAGAAGACGCAATGGAAATGCCTAAAATATTTTATAAGAGTGTGATTAGAAAAGCTTGATTCATTAAAATCATTTTTAAAGTAACGAATAATAAGTTCACATAGGATGTATAAATGACAGTATACAATTACGGAAATCCTGACGCAGATATAGTTCTGATACAGCCTGTAGACAGTCATGTTATTCCTCTTCTGGAAAAAGAAGTAGAAGAAATAAAGAAACTTACTGAAAAAGATTTTTATTTCGTAGCTTATCAGGTTGAAAACTGGAATAAGGATCTGTCTCCCTGGTGTGCTCAGGCTGTTTTTGGTGCTGAAGATTTTGGTGGTGGAGCAGATGAGACACTTAAATACATTTTAAAATTATGCAGCGATGGTAATAAGAAATATATCATCGGCGGCTATTCCCTGGCGGCATTGTTTGCCATATGGGCTTCATATGAGAGTGATACATTTGCAGGGGTAGCGGCGGCTTCACCGTCTGTATGGTTTGAAGGATTTACAGACTATATTAAAGAACGCAAAATAAATGCCAGTGCAGTATATTTAAGCCTTGGTGACAAGGAAGAAAAGACGAAAAATCCTGTTATGTCCACAGTCGGCAAATGTATCGCTGAGGTAAAAGACATAATCGGGAATCAGGCATCCGATGTTGTATTTGAATGGAACAGTGGAAACCATTTTAAGAATCCGGATGTGAGAACAGCGAAGGGATTTGCCTGGGTGATAAATCAGATATGATTTTTCAACAAATCTGATATTCTAAGAGTTAAAACGGATAGAAACAAAACGAACATAGAATAAATTATAAAACACATAAAATAGAGAAAGAGTAGCACCTATCGAAAGACAGATGCTACTCTTTTTGTTATATGGGTAATCTCGTTATACTTATAAATTAAAGTGTAGTTTAAAATCCTTAACTATTACTTCTGGAATACAAGATCAATTTCTAAAAGAAGGGTATAATTGCTGTTGCTGCGGAGCATACGAAGGTTTGAACTTATCATAATGGCCATATTCATTTCCTTCTTCTAAGTTACAGTATAAAGATTTGGAACTATTATAACAATCAAGGGAGCTTAATGAAAAATGTTAATTTGGATTACATAAATTCCTCAACTCAATAAATTTGTAACATTATTATTGTGTTTATCGAAAATTGATGTATAATTGCGATTAGCCTACACTAATTAGCATAGGCTAATCAATGCTGAAATAAAGTAATCGATACGAAAGATTATGAATAACACAAATTGATAATATTTATAAATTTATTGAAAAAGGAGAATTTTAATGATAAAGAAAATTGATTTCTCAAAAAATGTAGCCACTCTTTGTAAGGAGTATCCGGAACTTGTTGATATTCTTGTAGAACTGGGCTTCAAGCCATTGAAAAATCCGGTTTTAAGAAATTTGATTGGTAAACAAGTTACAATACCACAAGCCTCTGCGAAAATGGGCGTTGAAATGGATCTTATTTTATTTGCCCTTGCAGAAAATGGATTTGCCGTATCAGGTGATATAAGAGTATCTGATCAAAATGAAAGTGAAAAGGAGAGCAGGACACAAACCCGAGAGTCAGGTCACGTATTCTTGGCCAGAATGGGAAAAACAAAACTTCGTCCCGGTGGAGTTAAAGCTACAAACTGGCTTCTTGAACAGGCCCATATTACACCGGATACTAAGATTCTTGAGGTTGCATGTAACATGGGAACAACATTGATTCAGATTGCTGAAAAGTATGGATGTTATCTGACAGGTGTAGATCTTAGTGCTGATGCATTGGAAAATGCAAAAAAGAATGTTTCAGAGCATCATTTGGAAGATAAAATTACTTTAGTACAGGGAAATGCTTTTAACTTGCCATTTGAAGATGGAAGTTTTGATATTGTAATTAATGAAGCAATGCTGACAATGCTTAAGGGTGAGGAAAAGGATAAAGTTATTGCTGAATACTACCGTGTTCTTAAGCCGGGTGGCATTTTACTTACACAGGATGTCTGCCTCCGTACAGAGGATATTCAGGAACAGAAAGAAATCAGAGCAGGAATAAGTCGTGCGATAAATGTAGATGTTGAACCTCTCACTTCAGAAAATTGGGAAAAGAAATTTGAAAATACAGGTTTTGAAGTCATGAAAATGGAGGGACCAATGACTCTTCTTGATCCTGACGGAATGCATGTCGATGAAGGTAGTGAAAAAACACTGGAAATTATGTCAAATGCAATGAAAGAAGAAAATGCGGAATTTTTCATTAGAATGTTTAACTTCTTCCGTCTTAATGCAGAAAAGGTTAGATCCATAGCAATTGCAAGTACGAAGAAATGTAATTAAAAGACGATGAATGGTTAGTATGTATTGTGACTGAAACAGGATATTCATTAAAATATAAGTAAATTAATAATTTTTAGAAGGACAGTGAATGCTGTCCTTTTTTGTTGGCAATTATGTTATCACGAAATATTGTGATGAATCAGAAAGTGCTCCGGTATGTAAATTTACTATATATTTAATCAAGCTCGGATGAGTTTTTGAAATTATATTATTTGATGTAGATGTTTTTAGGAATTTGAATATGATATGGATAAACAAAAGATAAAATTAGTAATCTAAATTTACACAGATTTTATCGCTAATTTACCTGATCTATGGTAAAAAGATAGTAGAGTAGTTACTTAATATAAAACATTCATTACCCCAAAAGGAGTTATCATGATTAAAATACTTTTCGTCTGCCACGGCAATATTTAAAGTATGGCGAGAAAGACTTGATTTTGTAGGATTTTCTAGATAGAAACAAATAATTTACACCTTATTTATACCTTTGAAAGACCGGATTGGTAATCAAGACATATAGAAACTACAAGGGATATGTTTTGAAGATTGGGAATTGATGAACGATAGCACAATCTCAAGAAACAAATAGATGGTGCTGATTTTTTACAAAAAGAGGTCTTGACAGTAACATCTTAAGCCGTTCTGTTAATAACAGAACCCACCACGCCTCTGATTTTTCATGCGTAACCCGGTGGGACTTTCTTATTTATGGGGGTGTTTTATGTATCAATATCCAAAACAAATATTAACAATAGATCAGCAAGTGCAATCTTATATAGATGCGGGAATGGAGATTACATCTCGTGAAGATATTATAAAATTGTATCAATTTGACCAGAAATTATCAGCTTTGGTTTTTTCAATGATTTCTAAGATTGAGGTTGCATTGAGAGTGCGATTGGTGGAAGCATTGCTTATACACGGAGAACTACTTGTTTTGCAAGATCCATCGATTTTTAAAGAGAAAAAACGGTATTGGCAGAATGCGGCTACTGTAGCATCAGAAAATGCTTACTTCATGGATACAGGGTGTTTCAGTATTGCGTAATATGTGTGCTCATAATTCCAGAATTTATAATCGTACAATTCATACGACACCGGAAATTCTGGATGTAGATAAAATTACGCCGCCACCAGCGCATAATGGCTTGTATCAAATCTTACTGGCGATGAAGTACCTGCGTTTATCCGATGAGGAGTGGATAGTATTTGTAAATGCTTTCGCTAAGCTAATTCAAAATAATAATGGTGTGGTCAGTCTCGCAGCAATGAATCTTCCTGCGGATTGGAAAGATCATTTAAGTGTATAAATGCAGTGGAATTGCATAAAATAATAAAGCAGACCTAACCAAGCACTTTTTGCTCAAATCGGTTAGGCTTTCGGCGGAGTGTTACGATAAGCACTTCGCCATTTTTATTTTGATTAAAAACAGCCATCTTTATATATATAATCGCACAATTTGAACGAAAACAGCCGCATGTTCATGTGCAAAAATGAAAGTAAAACTTATTAGACGATATAATGTATAAATTCATCCTTTGAAAGAATATTAGCTATTTATAGCATCCGTTTTAATAAAGCTATTCGACTAGGAAACAGTTGTTATACCGGCTAAAATGGCGTAATAAACAGATAAAATAGATGACGTTTTTGCCGATACTGTGATATACTAGTCAGTAGATTAGTAAGTTTGGATTTAATTTATAATGGATGGAGGATTGTAGATGAGATACCTTTTAGTTGCTGATATAGCAAAAAAATGGAATATATCAGAGCGCAGTGTTAGAAATTACTGTGCCCAAGGGCGTGTGAACGGTGCATTTCTCACTGGTAAGACATGGAACATTCCAGAAAATGCAGAAAAACCGGAGCGCACCAACAAAAGAAAAGAAGAGCCGATTACTCTGTTGGATATTCTGAAAGAGCAGAAGGCAAGTAAATATTCCGGTGGGA